>OOCP01000418.1_pt1 | contig 55287 bp, 36 predicted proteins | sample 1671511 | NCBI WGS metagenome assembly OOCP01 (sample SAMN06348164, study PRJEB24527) | human gut metagenome | biome: human gut; feature: ankylosing spondylitis patient; material: feces | host: Homo sapiens | place: China | collected 2015-10 | reverse complement strand
ATTTTCTTTTGGCGGTGAACCGAAATTCGCCCCTTAGCAGTAGGGATAGGAATCACACAATCTAAGAACATTTTAGGGCCCTTTTTAGAGGACAGTTACTTCCCTCTAATATTAGCAAAATCCTTGGGGAAAAGCAAGGGCTTTTTTATTAAAAAATCAAAGATTTAAAGAGATTCTGAGTGGAATTAGATTGATAGAGGGAAGATTTTCTGGGAAACTAACGTGGTTGGTACTTTGGAATTTCTCCGTGAGTTTGGGGTCGTACATACTGCGGTATTGCACATCAGCACCAAAGCCACCATAAGCGAGCACAACCCCGTGTTGAGCACGAATGTGTTTTACGGTACCCGATGTATTGTTGGGGAACGAATAGTTTTCACGTACCTTGACCCCAATAACACGGCGATTTTCATCCTGAATCAACGCCTCCATAAACACACGGGTACGCGGGGTCACTCCAAGCTTTTTCAGATACGCTAATTCCTTGTTGACGATTTCCGAACCCGAACCATTTTTAGTGAACAAACTCCGAGGGACACTGTGTCCACCTTCCTGCTTCACATTGCCGTTTTGGTATTCAACCCCCAGCTCTGCCACCGTCCATTGGTACGTTTCCAGAGCCGACTCTGTCAATTTTTTCACTTTGCTCGGGTGGTTAAGCCCCTCGCCAGCGCGGAGCATATCTTGTGCCATTAATTCAGGACTATCCTCGATACCAAGCGCCTTTTGCTGGGGTGTTCCAGGAACACCAAAAATGCCACCGTTAATGATACTGTTGCCCCCTACCATCTTCATCTTTTCCAAGACAATCACATTCGCTCCCCCTTTCTTGGCTTCAATCGCAGCAGCGAGTCCTGCAAATCCCGAACCAATCACGATGACATCCACCGTTTCGTCCCAGGAAGTTGGCACGTTTGATTGGGCATGGGCCATAGCGCTCGCTCCGAGCGTGGAAACTAAAGGTACGGCCTGAATGAGTCGACGACGAGATACGGTAGTCATGAGTCTCTCCTTAAAAAGAATTAATACGCTCAGTTTATAGAGTGCTAAGGGATCGACTTTTTCAAATCTGAAATTCATATTGCAATTTAATCAATATGTCGTTTCAATTCTGCCTAGCGTTCGTGAACACAAAGTATTCATGAAAACATCACGATCTGCGAAAAGTGCGTCCCATACTGTTGATTAGCAGGAATAACTCACAAATACCTATGACACAATCGAATCGCATCAAATAATCTAATTGACTTAATTTAAACCGATTTTTTATGACTACATACAAAGAAGTACTTAGATAAAATCCCTATGTATATTTTGGAAAATTTTTGGCGTAAGATAACAATAAATTAGCATTAAATACCTAAAGGGGGTATTTTATGTATATCAAAATAGCTAATTCTCTGAAAACTACGCCAGATCTGGCCATCGTAGGACACGTTGGTTGTGGTCATGCTCATAGTCACTTAGGGTTTGTTCAAGACGATTCGGGTGGCTTTGCTGCCGTTACCAACATCCTCAAACGGGCCACCCACATCGATCTCACAATCACGGAGGTCGTTGTTCAAGCTGGACTGGACGGACGCTTCACCGTCCGTACCGCATCCGGTGGCGAGGGAACTGCCATCGCTCGGCGTGGTATCACTCCTCAAGAAAAAGTACTTGCTCAACGTGTAGTGGGTGAAGAAGCCATCTGCACACAAGCCTTGGCAGTCAAAGCCTATGGGCGCATTCTCGGGCAAGGCGCAATGGAAGTGCCTGTCGCGTTACAAACCGCCATTGCCAATGCAGCCATCGACAGTTTCAAGAAATCCTTTCCAGACAAATTTATGCTTGTTGAGGAAGAAATCGAAGGCAACTGCGGAAAAATTTTGGGCACCAAACTCCAGATCGACAATTATGTCGTCAGCATTCTCGACGTCGTGAATGCCAGTATCGGTGGGCTGGGCCCCAATGAAGATATTGAAGGGAACGTCAATTTGGCAGGTAAAAAAGCCATTATGGATGCGTTGGGCATGGCTAACTTGCCTACCCTACTCATTGAAGGCAAAGTTTGCTCCAACCCCGTCTCACAACAAATCCAAACCCCTACCTTCCTCGTTCGAGCCTTCCCCCACCAAGACAACACCATCGTCGCACGTTGCTATGAAAAAGCCGGTAAAGAGCTTGGACTTCCGATTGAATACCGTGAAGAGTTACTGGCTCGCAGCAACACCTCGATGCGCAATCTGACGCAATCGCTTGGGGAAAAAATCACCGAACTTGGCCAACAGCTCCAAAACGCCACAACGGCTTTAGATAAAGTCCGCATTGCCGCCGAACTCAATGCCCTCTGCTCTCAGGACTTGGGTGGTATCACCTTCATGTCCGAAGATATCCATCACGTCATGGGTGGCGTCGGCATGATCCCTGGCACGTGTGCCTGTTTAAGCCTATTTATCCCAGCCGAGCAACTACGACACGATGTCATTCCATCGCTCACGTATTCCGATGTTGAGAACTTTAGCAACATCATTTTGCTCGCTTCACACTATCTGTATTTATCTAAGGATCTAGCCCTTAAAGAACTCGAAAACAACCAAAAAACCTTTGACTGCTAACCCCTTCAAAGGGCACTCCCTCACTTTGAAGATCAACAATGATCAGGAGGACTCATTATGAGTACATTACAAATCCTTGCTCAGATCGTCATGGTTATTACCTTGATATTGATGATCACTGGCAAAACCCCTATTTATTTGACGGCTATCGTCGGCGCAACCATTGCAGCGCTTGTTGCGGGGTTCCCGCTCACTGGGACTGCCAATGTAACCGTTGCAAAAATGGTTATTGGTGGGCTTAACCCTGTCATTGCTGATATGACGGGTATTTTGCTCTTCATTGGGATTATGCAGTCCACGGGATTTCTCGATGTGATTGTGCGTGATATCGTGCGTATGGGCGACAAGATCGGTCAAGGCACGGGGATTGCCTGCGCAGGCGGTATTGCTGCGGGCGCCATTGGAGCGTTAACTGGTTTCACTCAGCCTGTGATTACGGGCGTTGTAACGGGTCCTGCCGCCACTCGCCTTGGGGTCAATCCGAATAATGCGGCCGGCATTATTGCTCACGCAGGTCATATTGGTAATCTCGCTGGCTTTACACACCCCACTCAAGTTGCCATTCTGGCCACCGCGGGGATTGGCTATGGCATGTTCAATGTCTATGGGTTCATTGCTGCCATTTCGATTTTTGCCATGTCTGCCTTCCGCAATATTCGTCAGATGAAACAGGCAGGGATTAAGATCGACAAGGCCGAACACGACCGCATCATGGCCGAAATTAACAACAAAGAATACACGACGACCTCACTGAAAGCCTTTATGCCCTTCATTGTGTTAGTCGTTGGCTTCTTGTTAAGTTTCCCCATTTTCCAAGTCGGTGTGGCTGCTGCGTTGACCTGCATGGTTTTGGCGCACAAAGATGCCAAGGAAAGTGAAAAGCACATGATGGAAGGCGTCTCCTTGATCGCCGTTCCGCTCGTTGCAACGATTGGCTTCTTGTTCATGTCGACCGTCATTAAGCAGATTGGTATGGTGACCACCATGGGTAACCTCGTGGAACCCGTGCTCAACATTTCACCCGTCCTCGTGATGTTTGGCGTTGCCTTCCTTACGGCCTTCATGACGCAATCCTATGCTGCTTCGGTAGCCATCGTAGTGCCCTTCTTACAGGTCGTTTTGAATACAGGGGCCGATCATATGGCCGCCGCCTTTGCTGCTGCTTCGGGGGCTGCATTAATTCAGTACTTCTTAACGGGTGGCCCAGTAGCCGCATTGTCGACGGTTATTCCGGTCGTTCCAGGTAGCGATTTGAAATTGGCAAACAAGTTCCAACGTCCGTCCATCCTATTTGGTTGCTTCGTTTCCTTGTGCATTGTCATTTTGCTAATGATGTTCTAATCAGGAGATAAAGATGAAGACTGTTGTGATTCTGGCCACAGGCGGTACCATCGCAATGAAATACGATGAAGCGAGCCAGGGCCTGATTCCTGCGTGTTCTGGAGAAGATTTGGCGCAAGCCGTCCCTGGGCTAGGAGAAATTGCTCACTTAGAGTTTGAACAGTTCTCCAATATTGCTTCGCCAGGGATGACCCCACAAAACATGTGGGATTTACACGAACGCTGTGAATATCACTTAAGCCGTGAAGAAGTCGCGGGGGTGGTGATTACACACGGCACGGATACGCTCGAAGAAACGTCCTACTTCCTTGACTTAACGCATGTGAGCGAAAAACCCATTGCAACCACCGCGGCCATGCGTGGTGCAGCGGATTTAAGTGCGGATGGCCCGATGAATATCTTATGCGCTGTCCGTGCGGTCTGTGACCCACTCGCTATCGGTAAGGGGGTGCTCGTTGTGATGAATGAGCAAATTTATTCACCCCTAGATGTCACGAAAACCCACTCCGCGAACCCGCATACCTTCCAGGCGCCTTGGTGGGGCCCACTTGGGTATGTCGATGGGGAGCGCGTCATCTTCCGCCATGCCCCGCTCAAACGCGAGCAGATTTTGCCCGAGAAACTCACCGCACGAGTGGACCTCATCAAAGCCATGACAGGGCATGATTCGCTCGGCTACATTGACTACGCCATTTCCCAAAACGTGCAAGGTATTGTGCTTGAAGGGTTTGGGCGTGGGAATTTACCTCCGAGCATCATGGAGGGGATTAACCGTGCTCGGGCAAAAGGGATTGCGGTCGTCGTGACTACTCGCACGGGCGCAGGCCGTGTGCTCGACGTGTATGGGTACCCGGGCTCAGTCACCGACTCGCGCAATCGCGGTGCCATTATGAGTGGGGAAATTACGCCCGCCAAAGCGCGACTCAAACTCATGCTCTTATTGAGTCAGTTGCCCGAGTTGGCCACGTCTTCGGAAGCACTCCAACGCCATTTTGATAACTAAAAAACGCTTTCGGCGTGCTAAGGGTCGGGGGTCCGACCCTTGGCTTTTTCATCTTTTCAGACGTCCCTTCAACCCGTCTTTGATTGAGCGCCCCGACCGCACCGTTTTGACCGATGAGACGCTCTAAAACAAAGCCAGAGCGACGTCATGAAAGGCTATTTTTTCAAGGAGACACAGTATGCATTTTCGTTTGGCTCTTTTGCCCAGTTTGATCCTGTTGGGCTTAGGTACGCTCAATACTTCCTACGCAGCCCAAGAGGCGCCCACGACCTTTAAGCCAGGCACCTACACGGCGACCGTAAACGGGCACAATGCTCCGATCACCGTCAAGGTCACGGTCTCAGAACATCGCATTGAGTCGATCGACGCCTCACAAAACCTCGAAACCATCGGTGTAGGCAAAGTGGGGCTACAAAAGCTCACGGACAAAATTCTTCAGTACCAATCCTTAGGGGTGGATGCCATCACAGGCGCTACGGTATCGAGTTCCGCCCTCTACTCGGCCCTCAAAACCGCGTTGAAAGACGCGACGGCAGATATGGGCGCGTTAACGAAGAAAGTGGAAAAACACCCTGCTCTTCCCGCAACCATGGACGCGGATGTGGTCATTGTGGGTGGTGGCGGAGCAGGGCTCGCCTCAGCTATTGCTGCCTACCAAGCGGGTGCCAAGAAAGTGATCGTTTTGGAAAAACTGGGCTTTGTCGGTGGCTCGACCAACGTGAGTGAAGGTGCCCTGAATGCGCCTGACCCCGAACGTCAAGGCAAGCAAGGCATTGAGGATAGCGTCGAAAAATTCCGTACCCAAACGCTCAAAGGCGGTCACGACAAGGGTAATCCTGTGCTCGTTGGCTACCTTACCTCGCACGCAATGGAACAAGTGAAGTGGCTCGAAGGCATGGGGGTGAAATTTAAAGACGAAATCGGTACCGCCACAGGCGCGTTGTGGCAACGCAGTCACTACCCTGCCACGCCGTCGGGCAACACCTACATTCGCACGTTTGAGCAGGTGATTAAGGATAGTAACGGGGCCATTCAAGTCTTGACCGATACCCCTGTCTCGGAAATCATTAAGTCCAACGACCGTGTGACGGGCGTGAAAGCCAAAAACTTTGGTCATGAAGTCGTCGTGAACGGTAAAGCGGTGATTATCGCCACGGGTGGGTTCGGTGCCAATGTGAAGTTCCGTCAAGAAGTGAATACCGGCGTTTGGAAGCACGTCAATTTGGGGAACAACATCGGCTGTACCAACCTCTTTAAAGCCGCTCAGGGCGATGGGCTCGTCATGGCAAAAAAAGTGGGCGCCGAACTCATTGGGTTGGATGACATTCAAATCCACCCCTGTGGGACGCCGGGCACGGGGTTAATGGAAAACATTCGTACCTCGGGTCGCAACCGTATTTTCGTGAATTTAGCGGGTGAACGCTTTGTGAACGAAGGTGCTGCCCGTGACGTGTTGGCTAATGCCATCTTTAAGCAACCCGAAGGCACGTACTGGATTGTGGTGAACCATCTGCGCTATCCCTCGCGTGACTTTGTCGACGCGAATGGGGCCACGATCCGCGACATGGTTGCCTTGGGGAGCGTTATTGAAGCCAATACACTCGAAGAACTTGCGCAAAAGACTGGCATGGATACAAATAAGCTCAAGGCCTCGTTAGACACCTACAATGCTGTCGTGGGTGGCAAATCCGAAGACCCGTTGGGCTTTGTCGCGAACAATAAAGCGGACAAGCTGATGACGGAAGGTCCTTGGTACGCCTGCAAGAAAGTCCCGACGATTCACCACACGATGGGTGGTATCCGTATCAATGAAAACGCTCAAGTGCTCGATGCCAACGGGAAAGTGATTCCTGGTCTCTATGCCGCAGGCGAAGTAACGGGCGGTATTCATGGCTCTAACCGCTTAGGCGGTAACGCGATTGCTGACGTGATGGTCTTTGGCCACACGGCAGGCACGAATGCGGTAAAACTCCACTAAGGCTAGTAACGCTCTGAAAAAGGCCCTCGAACACTTCGGAGGCCTTTATTTTTTCATGCATCGACCCTCTCACATTCCCGTACTGTACTTGGCGTGCTTTAAGCGTAACCCGCGAAACCATACGACTCCTTAGAGAAATAGTCATCCCACAAAAGACACCAAAACAGCCTATCAAACACCCCATCCCCCGCGCGTGGGATTGTTTGAAAACAGTCCTTCAAGTACACTTAACCTCACCCAACGCTTATGAAGGAAAATAACTATGAAACAAATCCTCCTATCCGCCACCTTGGCTCTCAGTCTGGCTCTTGGCGTCACACACGCCACGGAATTAAGCCTTTTTTCGGGAAAGACCTATCTAGGGTGTCTGAACTGTAATCTTTATGATTCGAATTCGATATGGGATAGCTATGGGGACTATGGATCGGCATACTCCGATAAGTCCATCTGGAGTACATACGGAACCTATGGCAGCAAATACAGCGATAAAAGTCCATGGAACAGGTATTCATCGGATGCACCCGTCGTCGTTGACCGTAACGGAAATTTTTATGGCAAATTTACGTGCAACCGCTATGAAAGCGACAGACTAAGAGGCGATTTATTGGACTATCTCTGTGACAACCTGGAATACGCAAGGGATAACCGAAGGGAGGTCTATTATCGATTCTTCAACTAAACGAATCCAATGTGAACAGTCAAAATGAAGAAAAAGGGGCGCTCGTAATGAACACCCCTTTTCTGACATGACTGGATGGAGACGTTTTAAGGTCGGTTTAGGGCACCTTGTACGTGTAGTTGTGACAACCACCGCAGTAGTTCACCCCTTTCTTATGCCCCTTGTGGCATTCGGTGCACGGTAGTGCACCATCGTGCTGGGCGTGTGGATTCACTTCGTACTTGCCTTCCGTCTTCTTAATCATGGCTTTATAGTCGCCATGGCACGTGACACAGACTTCGTAGTCCCCTTGCATCTTGATTTTCTTGTCAGGTGTATGACACGTTTCGCAGGCCATCCCTTTGGCCACATGACGATCTGCCAAGAAATTCGTATCGGCAGCAAAGCTACTACCTACCGCAAGGCACATCAAGGCGCCAGCGAGTAACGGGAGCGTTTTTTTCATCCTTACCTCCTTAAAAAAAGTTTGCCCCACCGTGCACCCAAGGGGTGGGTGCACGAAATGGGGTTAGCCTAGGGTCGCTTTAGACTTTGCTATCGGGTAAGCCCGCGACGAGCTTACCGCAGTGACGTCCGTAGACCAAGCATTCGGTCAAGTTACCGCCACCCTGATAGACGAACTTCAGCGCAGAGGCAATTTCACCCACGCAGTAGAGGTGCGGAATCGGCTTGCCTTCCCAGGTCAAGACCTGACGGTCTGCATTGGCTAACAAGCCACCCTTGGTGTTCGGGCCACCCGCGACCAACGGCATCGCGTAGAACGGCCCCTTTTCGATCTTGCCCAACGTGGCAGGACGGCGACCAAAGTCCGCGTCTTTCTTATCGTCACAGAACTGGTTGAAGCGCTTGACGGTTTCGACCAAGTTTTCCTTCACCATGCGCTTCTTGTTTTCGGGATGGTTGTAGATCTTTTCCGCCAATTCTTCCAGAGAATCGGCCTTCAAAATCAACCCGCTTTCAATCGCCTTCAAGTTGTCCTTGTCCCAATCCACTAAGCCATAGCCCACAACCGAGATCCCCAAGCCAACCAAGGGTTTCGAAGCACGAAGCGATTCGTCAAAGATCATCCACGAAGGCGTACGCGGATAGGAGAGCGAGGAGATATCAAACTGCACCGCAGCCTTGTAGAAGAAGTAACGGCTGGGATTATCGGTCACCTTGGTTTCCGCTTCATAGCGCTTACCGAAATTATCAATCACGATACTGTTGGGCGAGCCTACGGACGGGGTAATCGAGCCCAAACGCATACCGTTAAACTTCACTTGTGTCGGAACAATCACGCGAGCGGCGGACTTGCCAACCTTCTGTAAACCTGCACCAACGGCCATACCCATGGCAATACCGTCACCAGTATTGGAGGTTGTGCCGTAGAACGCCCAACCGTTGATCCCTGGGCCTTCCAAGAAGGCGGAGCGCATTTCACGGCTATATTCGTAGCCACCCGTGCAGATCACAACCGCCTTCTTTGCACGCACAAAAAGTTTCTTACCGTGATGCATTGCCACCGCACCAACGATTTCACCCTTGGCGTTCTTTAAAAGTTCAACAGCGGGCGATTCCCACACAACCTTAATCTTGTCGCCCTGCTTCTTCACGCCTTCTTCCAAGCACAGCCAGAAGGCTTCACCCGAACTCGTTTCGAGCTTGGGTTGCTTGTAAGAAACCTGATTGAAGTTCTTCATACGCTTCGTGTAGGTGGCACGATACGCGTTATAGCGACATTCCTTAGCCCCTGGGAAATTCGGGAACGAGGCCTTATCAAAGTCTGGCTGAGAGCCACCAATGAATTCTGGGTCAAGGCTCTGCATGAATTCCAAGTTGCTCGGCGTCAAGTCCGCCCACAACTGGGCCAAACCGTCGGAATATTCCGGGATTTCGCCTTCTTCCTTCCATTCGATGTTTTCACCCGAGAACATAGCCTTAGCGTATTCTTTCAAGGCCTTCGGATCGCCATCTTTGAACGGGCAGTGGAAAATCCCACCCGACATACGGGTGTTCGAAATATGGGCATCTTGCGGATTCTTTTCGAGCACAATCACTTTAGCGCCATTCTGAGCAGCCACAATAGCCGTAGTAGCGCCAGCACCCCCAAAACCCAGCACCACCACGTCAGCAGTCATATCCCACTTGGCGGGCAATTTTTCATTGGCTTGGGCAGCAAAAGCAGAGGGAACGGCTAATGAGGCAACAGCACCTCCTACGGTTCCTTTAAGAAACTCACGACGGTTGGTCATAGATGTTCTCCTAGAATGTTGGTCAATTTCACTTCAACTTTGTGGAAATTGAAGACTCCTTTCATTCTAGACCTCTCATCCTTTCGAACAAGATCAAAATAGATCTATTCACCCAAAAGAATTAGGAATATAATAAAAAACCTTTCACTCCAAAGATGGTTTTTAGGTATCCCTTAACTTTGACACGGCAAGAGGCTATTTGCAAAGAGAGCTTTTTTGTACATCAATACTAAATAAAAACAACCGTCCTTCTTGGTTATTCAACTATGACTACCTCTTAGCGTACGTTGGCTCTCCTAACCGAGTATTAGAGTGCTCTCACTAAAACCAGTGAACTATTTCCATAAAAAATTCTCATCAGCACTTAACTGATGCTGATCCTGCCTCGGTTTGCGGTTGAGCCAGCGAAACGCAACGAGGCGCCTTCGATTCGAACCAAGACGGAACACTTTTGGTACACTCAATGTATCGGAACCGTCCTTTTCTAGGAGAAACCATCATGGTGGCGGAACTCAACTCAAAAGACCAAATCACTCTGCCTAAAGAAATCATTAGAGAACTTAGCCTAAATACAGGCGACCTGTTTGACGTTTCGGTTAAAGAATTCTGCTCACCCCCGTTATTACCTTCCCCAAAAAGGACCGTAACGATTTGCGATCCGAAATCCTAAAAGTGAAAGAACAAATTGCTTTGGGACAACGCCCCCGATTCGAGTCAGTGGAGGCCTTGCTCGACAAAATTAAAGATCGTAATGATATCGATCTCCCCTTCTGACGATGAACGTCACCCGCCAACGCCGTGCATCCACAGAAAAAACGCTTCACCTCTACTGACTTTTAAGTCCTCTGAGCGAACTGCTTCCCTGCTGTTTGCGGGCAACTTGTCGCCCATTTAGTGAGCCATACCACGGATGCCTGTAGCGATAGCGCTCAGGCATCCCAACGGTAGCGGGCCACCTGAAAGACTGATTCCGCTCCCCCACCACTCTTGCCCTCTCTGGTAAAGGTCCTCTCGGCATTAGATCTACATCAATAGATTGGTGGATTTTTCTCTCTTAGGGTTTTCCAGCATTCGTTACGTACCTACGTTATAAATCCTCCCGATCGTCCCCATCGACTACGTAGGTACGTAGTGGACCACGCATTTTCGCGCAAAACGCCCAATTCATCACTATTTATTTCTTCAATAAAAAGTGATAACGTTGATTTCGCGTCGCGCGAAAGGACCTTTTCAAAACACCGGTGTCCTTAGCGTTCACGTGTGGAATGCGTGTGTTGACTGGGTCCATACGTACTCCCCATGACCGATTCGACTCAGACCGTTTTTTTGGAGGAGACTTCCGATGAAGACACCGTTCAAAACGACTCTCACGCGACTCAATCGCTTTTCGATTGGTCTGAGCGTCCTCTTTTTGTCGGGCTACGCCCATGCGCTCGACCATACCAACGATTTTGAATCGCTCTACAGCCAACTCTTTGATTGGGCGAGTGGCACCTTAGGCCGTTCCATTGCCCTGGTGTTTTTGCTCGTGGGCTTAGGCATTGGCGCGATTCGTGGCTCCATCATGGGTGCGGTCGTCTGTATCGCATCCGCCTTAGCGCTCGTCGTCGCCCCCGCCGTTGTGGACTCGATCTTTAACGTCACCGCGGGCTAACGCTCGCGGGATAGCTGAGGGAGCTAACCATGGCACTCAACGGTGTGCACGTTCCCAATGGGCTTGACGATGCCCCACGATTTCTCTTTTTTACGCTCGATGTGACGCTCGTGTTCATCACGGTTTTGATGATGGGTGCCATCACGAACCACCTACTCCTCGGAGCGGTAGGTGGCATCGTGGCGGGCTATTGGTTCAATAAGAGTGTTGGGGAATTGAAGGGCTTAATGGCGCTCGCGCACTGGTACTTAGGGCTAGCCCCTTTGCGACGTATCCCGAAAAGCTACCGACGGGTGTTTTTGGGCTAGCACCGCTCCCCTTGACTCCGTTTGGGTCCGTTTCCTTGATGCGCTTTTCCTGCGTGTCCTCGTGACGCATGAAGCGAAACGTTAAACCGCCAACATGACGATGGACCGCCCGGTGGCCTCCCCCGGCGTCTCGGCGAATAGGGTGGCAATGCTCAGGGTGGGGAGTGAGCGGTCTGTCGCCTCCTCCCCCTGAACCCACGTCTTCCCGTTACGCTTCGGGCGACGTTGTATAAGGAAGGCCAGGGCCAACGCGAAACGCTCAGCGCACAACGCGTGCGTTTCAGCCAAATGTACGCGTATCCCTGTGCCGATGGTTAATGACATTCTCGGGAGGTTATCGTGGCGAATACATCGTCGTTGAACCCTAGGCTCACTCACGCCCCTACGTCGGGCTCGAGCACACCCCAGACTCAGGGGAGTGCAACCGATCCTCACCCCCTCTCCCGAGCCTCCTCGTCGGTGGGCCTCGTGGCCCCGTCTGCCTTAGAGCGCCTCGGCATCAAACAGACCCTCGTCACCTTAGCGGGCGTCTCGCTCCTCACCAACGTTCTCTTAGCCACGGCACTGATCGCCATGAGTGGGCGCACGCAAACGATTTTGCTCCCTTCCATTTTGACCCCGTCCACCGAAGCGTGGGTCTTCACGGGTGAGAAACCCAATACGGCGTATTTAAGCAAAATGGCAGCGGACGTCCTTACTCGACTCACGAATGTGACGCCCGAAACGGTCCAAAAAAGCCATCAAATTTTGCTTAAACTCACCCACCCAACGCTCTTTGGTGCCTTAGAGCGGGATCTGTTGCGTGAAGAGCGCCAGATTGTCGCAGGGCGCCTCTCGACCTACTTCACACCACGACGCTTTGTGGTGTATGAGTCGGAGCTGCGTGTCGAAGTGGAAGGTCAATTCATTGTGCTCGCGAACGATACCGTCTCGCGTAGCGAATCCCGTACCTTTACGCTCGGCTTTGAATCCGTCGCCGGACAACTCTTTTTGACCGAATTAACGCAGCGCGAGAGCACGACGAAAAACGCAGGGAAATCCGCCCCAAACGCCCCGCCCTCCTAAAACGAGTGCCGTGACGAGGGATCCTTCCCCGTCGTAAGACCCTAAGGGCCGGCACCCACTCGTCACCCCCACGCGAACGTTGCGTGACGACATGCCTCATCCCCAGAACCCCTTAAAACGGGCTCTCAGCGTAGGCACGCTCCATCGCCTAGCGTTCACGTGGTCTTTGATGGTTTGCGAGGTGAGTGACTTTGCCCCTCTACGCCCCATTCGTTTTCAGCCTGACCCCTGACCCAAGGAAGCTATCATGACCAAACTGCAAAACCACGCTAACGCCCCGACGGCACGTGCTCAGACCCCTGAGGGAACGTACGCGTCGGGCGCCTCAACCCCCAACGATGAGCCCCGTGTGAGTCCGAGTGACTCCAAGGGCGCTACCCCTCACGCGCTACGCACGAAACCCGCTCCGATGCGTTTCACCCTCACCGAGGTGTTCTTTGCGGGCTGTGCGTCGCTCCTAGGGCTTGCCCTCTTTTCACTCGATGCGAGCGACGTGCGCGCGGAAGGCGCCCCGATGGAAGCCTACGCGACGCCGCAAAACGCCTATGCGCCCTATGCGCCTTCTGCCCCTTATGGTAACTATGGTAACTACGGCAACCAGGGCTACCTAGGCGACGCTGTGTCCCCCACTCCTCAGAGCCCTCGGTATCAGATCAAAACGAGTGCCCCGCTGCACTTTACGATTCCGCTCAACAAAACGACGATGATCACGGCCGAGGGCGACGAATTGAGTAACGCTCTTTACGACAACCGCACGGTTGAAGTCCATAAAGCCTCTGACAGTGGGCGCATCTTCGTGATGCCCTTAGTGACGGGCCCCGTGGACCTCTTTTTAGCGACCCGCTCAGGCGGATCCATTCATTTGGCGCTGAACGTCACGGAGAACGCGCAAATGAAAAACATCATCTTGGCGCGGGAGGACTACCGAGCCGAGGTGCCCAACGAGGGGATGCGAAAACCCGCCGCCCGCACGCTTACCACCGGGGAACACATTAACGACTTAAAACGCGCCCTGATGGCGATGGAAAAGCGTGACCCCACGGTACTCACCGTGATCACCAAGGAAACCCCCTCGCCCGAAGTCGCCACCATTATCGAGCGGTTTCGATCGCAATCGCCCTTAAAGCCGCACGGCGTGACCTTGATGGGAAACGACCAGTTCACGGGCACCGAAGTCACCCTGTTACACACCGGCACGCGCCCCGTTGTCTTAGACCCTTCGGCTTTTACCCGCGGGGATATCGATGGGGCGGCAGTCGACAAACGACTGGTGCGCCCGGGCGAAACCGTCACGCTCTACGTGATTGAGCGTTATTAACCGTTCTGCCGTGGTTACGAACACCGTACCCCGTTTGATGAGCACTTTACCCCTAGGGAGAACACCATGAGCGTCATACCCGATCGTGACGAATCCACACGCACTGCAACGCCCACCCGGTTGGCTACGGGACTTAATCGCCCGAACACTGGCCGTCGTGGGCCGAGCCGGCCTCGCAGCGCCGCGACGCCTGACGCCCGCCGTTTGAAATGGCTCCAGCGCACCCTCGCCGTGGGGGGCGGGGTCGCGTTGATTGCCGGCGTGCTCGTCTTTTTAAACCCCGCAGAGCGCGTCACCAAGGCCCCCAAGGAAACGCACAGTGCCTTGTCGCTCACGGATCCGACCGACGCCAAAGCCTTTAGTACCAAGATGAACGCCAAAGTGGCGGAATTGGAAGCCCACGTCGAGGGGATGACCACGCGCTTATCGACGCTCACGCGTCAAAACGATGCGCTCAATACGGCACTCGAAAAAACGCAAACCGAACTCAAAGCCGCGCTCGCGAAAAACGCCCAAAACGACAAGAAAACCGAAGCCCTGATTGCGGAACGGGTCGAAAAGGCCGTGGCGGACGTGAAAGCGACGCTCGCCGTAACGGACGCTACGACACCCACCAATGAACTCACGAGTAGCGCCACGGGCGAAGCCGTGAGTCCTGAAGCGCGTGCGCGGGCTCAAGCGCTCCTAGCCCAAAAGCGCAGTGCGAACCCTTGGGATGCACCCTCGGGCACTCCGTCGGGTGCGCTCGCGACGACAAGCCTCAATCCCAACCCGGCAGCGGGCCCCACGGGGACCCCAACCCCCGGCACCTTAACGAGTACAACGGCAGAGACTGCTGGGCTCGACACGCACATGACGCTCTTAACGCTCCGCTCAGAAGCAGAGATGGCGAACCTCTCGACTGGCCAAGGATCCCGATCGGGCGTCGATAACCGCGGACGTGCATCCGCCCCGGTGGGTAGCACGCCCGCGCGAGGGTACGTGAGTACGGGGACGCGCGTGGCCGGCCAAAACACAGGGCCCCAAGCTCCCTACTTTCAAGCGACGGGGGAACCCGGCGCCTCTCTAACGTGGAAAGTGGGCCCAAGCCCTATGCTCTCGCCCGACGCCCCCTTGCCCTTAAACCGTGCCCAAGGGGCACAAAAGTACCTCCCCGCGGGGAGCTTTGTGAGTGGCACGCTCTTAACGGGCGTCTATGTCTTGACGGGTGGAAACGCGAGCGACGCGCCCATGCCCGTCTTAATTCGCCTCACCGATCGGGCGTTGCTGCCAAACGAAAACCAAAACGACATTGAAGGCTGTTTTGTGACGGGGGCAGCGACCGGGGACTTATCAAGCGAACGCATCCAAATCCGTTTGGATCGCCTCGCGTGCACCCGCCGTGCAGGCGGGCATCTGGATATAAAAACGCAGGGCTACGTGGTGGGCGAAGACGGCAAAGTGGGCTTACGCGGGAAGTTGATTACGCGGAGTGGCCAAGCGATTGCCTCGGCCCTCTCCGTGGGCCTTTTGTCGGGCGTCGGCCAAGCGATGAGTTTATCGAGCCAAACAACGAGCACCTCGGCGCTTGGGACCCAAACAACCGATGTCACCAACGCCTGGATGAATGGACTCGGCAAAGGCATGAGCAGTGCGATGAATCGGATTGTGGATTACTACCTCAAGATTGCCGACAAGATTTTCCCCGTGATTGAAGTCTCGAGTGGCCGCGCGGTGCACATCGTCTTTAGTCAAGGGGTGTTACTCGAAATGCCCCAGAACGAGGGCCTGCGGGTCACCAACCGCACGGAGGCCCCGGCCGGCATGGCAGCGGGCCGTGAAAGAGCGACCCAATACCTACGCACGAATGCGCCGAGCGTCAATCCCGCTGGGCTGGGCGAACCGGGCAGCGCCCCGCCCCCACGCAGCCCGTGGGGCGGAGCGCCCTAAGCCTCGACAAGTCGCTCACCCCATAACCCACCGACAAAACCAAGCAACGAATCGGAAACGACAACCATCACCCTAAGGACGAACCGTATGAAAACCAAACCTACGACGATGAACCCCGTAACGAATGAGCACTCGAACCCTGCGCTTGACACGCTCCCCTCCCTAACCCACCTCAGTGCCCCGCTTGGGGTGGCAGAAGACGTTCATCCCACGAACCGACCGCTACCGAGGACGCCCACTCGCCCCAAACCCGGGCGTTGCCACACGTTAGCGCAACGCCTTCCCTTGGCGCTGAGCCTCGCCATCGCGGGGAGCCTTCTCTCGGGGTGCGGCACCATAACAGGGTTAGACGCAGGGAGTACGTTTTCGTGTAACGTCCCTGAAGGGGTCCCTTGCCAGAATTTGGCCTCGGCCTACGTGAGTAGTCTCGCCCAATCGGATGCCAATACCGGGACCGACGTGGGGGCGGAGGATAAAGAGGAGACAACCAAGTCGACAACGCCCGAGAACGGGGCGACGGCAGGCAAAAATCAACGCACCCCCTTATCCGCTGCCGGGTCGCTGGCTGCGTATCGGGACGCGCAACGTCGTCACCGTGCACACCCTGAGTCGCTCACCCATCAGATGACCGACGGCGAAATGGATGCGTGGTTAGCCCGTCAAGGCGAAGCGCCAACCTCCGCCCCAACAGCTGGCGAGCCCACCACGAGCGAGTCGTCACCCCTCACGCGAACGGGCGTTAATGGGGCTAATGGGGTCACCGGGGACGGCATCACGATGCCTCGTCGCGTTCCCGAACGGGTCTTAACGCTTTTTGTCGCCCCGTGGACTGACAGTGACGGCGATTTACACGAAGGCGAAACGGTGTACTTAACGGTCGCCAAGTCGCACTGGGCCGAAGGCGGGCGACGCGCGTATTACGCGGGACGCGATGCCGTGCGCTCGGTGGATAGCCTCACGCGCGTCGCGAACCGTCGTCCCGCTGTCGAGGTCGGGGACGCTACCCCAAGCACAACCACGGCGAGCGCAACAGCAGCAACAGCCACAACAACGACAACGCCAGCCACAACCGAGGGCCCTACGGGCCTCACCCCCGATCCGCATTGGGTGAGTAGTGAAGGCAATGCCCCAAAGGCCACGGCGGCCAACACCGCGGCCAACACCACGGCGAACGGCTCCTCCCGCTCAGAGCGCCTTATGCGGGATGCCAAGGCCCTCGCCCAATTGCCCCCTACGCGCCCAGGCACCTTAGAAGCGATGGATGAACCCACCTACCCGCCCGTGGGCGTCGAGGTGAGTGACGATCCGAACGAACGACCTGCCGTCGCTCCCGTCGCGAGCGTCGCGCCGAGTGCTACGACGGGAACATCCGCCCTCGGAACGGCAGCGGTCAATACCACGACGCCCACGGCTACCACGGCGCCAGCCGTAACCCAAGCCGCCACGTTGAACGAGGCGACCGAGCAAGCGACTACGGACACTACCACGTCCAATAATCCGCCTTCCACGGTCGCGCTTTTAGCGCACAAAGCCAAGCGTAACGCCGAGGCAAAAGGGTCGGATAAAACGAATTAGCCCCAAAAGCCCAAACAAACTTCGCTCGCTTAGTGCCCGATTGTCCCTTTAACGTTCGAGAGGACCCGACTCATGGCCATCCCATTTTTTCGTTTCACTCACCCGCGGCTCCCCGACAATGTGACGCCGCTCACGGGCTACCCCGACTTTACGCCGGGGGCCGTGGCGCATTTTGATCGCTTTGCCCAGTGCCTTCCCTTTGAATCGATGAGTGACGAGGGGCTCGTCTTAACGCGTGGCTTAACACCCGAGCATCCCGAGGGGATTGGCTTTGTGTTGGAATTAACCCCCCAGACAGGGGCGGATGAGGCGCTTCAAAACGACTTGATTGGGCTTACGGCTCTCTTGCCCGTCGGGAGCGTTGTCTCGATTTCCACCTATGCGTCCCCGAACGTCACCGAGCGCGTTAACTGGTTAACGCCAAGCGAAAACGACATTAAAAGCCTCGTACGTACGGAACCCATTGCCCCTGTGTCGCAGCAAACGGCGCAACTGCTCTTTGGCATGAACGCCGGATTGAAAGCCCACTTGGAGCGCTTGGCGCACCCCCGTGCGAATGGAGAAGGTCTCATGCCCACCAGCCTACGCGTGCGACACTACCGCTCGTGGCTCGTTTGCATCGTGCCCTTTGACTCGTTGACGAATTTAGCGAGGCTCGCGAGCCTTAAATCCGCCCATGCCCTCTCGGCCTTACGAGGGACGGCTGGGGACGGTGGAACGCTCGCAAGCGACACGGCCCAGAGCGCGGTGGCGGAGGCCCAAGCGAGCGTCGCAGCCCTCGGAACACTCACCCGTGAGTCGGTCTCGCGCCTCTGGAGCGCCTGCCGGGCTCGGTTTCAAAAGGGATCCGTGCGGGTACCCACCACGGAGCCGACGTTTGAGCGCTCCCCTAGGGCGAGCCCAAACGACACCACTGCGGAGAACCCCTACCCCCACCCCGTGGCAAACGCTGCGCCAACCAGAGCCGCCACGTCTCCCCAGAGCGAGCGGGTCATGAACGACACGGACGCAACCGACGCGGGCGACACCGATGAACCGATGAAGGGGTTAACGGACGGGTTAACGGCGGCAGTCACGGCGGAAAGCACCCAAGAAGTAACACAGGCACAAAGCGAAGGCAATCCGGACCAACACGACGGGACCGTTGAGGGGGGTGATGCCACACTCGATACCACGCCCGAGGTGGCTCTCGACGTGGCGCTTGATGACGCCCTCACGCAACTCTGTGCCAAAGTGCGCTCCCTTCGTGAAGCCATGGTGACCACCCTCACCAACAATGCGCTTTTCTCCCACGTCTGGGACGCCCAAACCTTGGTGGCTACGCTCTCTGAACTCTTAACCCTTCCCGATGTGACCGCTGGGGACTGGGTCCCGCCTGTCGTGAACCCCTATGCGCCCTTAAACGAACAAGTCATGAGCCCCGAGACCGAGATGGTGGTGGAGAAAACCGGCATTCGGTTTCGTCGGGTAGCGGTCGTGCACGGGGATACGGCGACCGACCCCCGTACGGAAGCCACTAGTGAAGAGCGTGGGTCGTGGGATGCAGCCGCAAGGAGTAACGCGGCGAGCGCCGAGTCGAGCGTTATCGCAACGAGTCTGGTGCTCAAAAACTACCCCGCCCCTTGGCACCTCTGGAGTGCGAGTTTATTGATGGGCTCGCCCGAACGCGGTGGCACCCAAATCCCCTCCCCCTTTGTGATGACGAGCATTATGCGGGTCTTAGACGAAGCGGACGAACGCATGAAAGCGAGCTCCCACCATGTGCGTGCCTTACAGATGCAACGCTCCCAGTTGAGCCTTTTTACGAACCATTATTTGAGTAAAGCCCGCGAGTGGCAGCATGCCGTCAATAGCTTTAAGGGCGAAGGGGGCATTGAAGCCGTGAGTCATATCGTCACAGTCTTTGCGCACCCGAGCCAACACGATCGGGCGGTGCAGGCCGTGAAAAGCCTCGCCCGGCAATTAGGGGGCGAATGGCGAGAAATGACGGGCCTACATACCTTGGGTCTCATGGCCACGTTGCCGCTATGCTGTGGGCCGCTCTTAGCGGACGATTTGAAAACGGTGGGGCTACTCCCCCGTCGCACGGGAGCGACGGCCTTAGCGGGTGCCCCGGTGGTTTTAGAGTGGCAAGGCAGTGAACGACGCGTGGATGAAACTCGCCCGACGCCCTTAGTCACCTTAGTGGGTCGTCGCGGGGAATTAATGCCCTTGGACCCCTTTGCCAACCGCAACGGTGGCTACTCGATGGCGATCGTGGGGATGCCGGGTTCCGGGAAATCGCTTCTGATGAATGCGTTGGCGTCCGCGACGCTCTTGCGTGGTGGAATCGTCTGGGTGATTGACATTGGGCGCAGTTACGAAAAGATTGCGGATTTGTTTTCCGGGGACTTTTTGGAATTTTCTGAGCGTGACGTCTGGAACCTCAACCCGTTGCAGCTCTTAGCCAACGGGTCGACCGAACGCTTAGACGACGTCGTTGCCATCATGGCCGAACTCTTAAGCCCTCACGAAGCCTTAGGACAATTGGAGCGCAGTACGCTCACAAACCTCATTGCCGACATTGTGCGTCACGCCAACCGTGAAGGGCGCGTGGCGAACTTTACGGATTTAGCCTATGCGTTGGACGCCGTCATTGCCCAGACGGGCGACCAACGCATCCGAGATTTACGTACCGAACTCGGCCCCTACTTGGGGCCCTATGCACAGTGGTTTGATGGCACAGGGCGACCCTTGACCTTTCAAAACCGCTTTAGCGTGCTGGAATTAGAAGGCCTCAAAGGGCATGCGGCGCTGCGCCAAGCCGTTTTGATGACCTTAATGCTCATCATCGAAGACACGATGAGTAAAGATCGCGAAACGATCAAGATGGTCTTTATTGACGAAGCCTGGGATCTGATGAAGGTGGGACACTCCGCGCAATTTATTGAGTCGGGGTTTCGCCGGGCACGTAAACACCGCGGAAGCTTTGTGGTAGCCACCCAAGGCCTCAAAGACTTCTTTAGTTCCCCCACGGCTGAAGCCGCTTGGTCGTGCGCCGAAACCAAATGCTTTTTGCGTCAAAACAGCGATCAGGTCGCGAGCCTCATTGCCACCAACCGCTTTAGTGCGGATCCGGGATTTTTAGCGCAATTAAAGTCGCTCACCACGGTCGCCGGGGAATTTAGCGAAATGATCGTGAAGTCGGGCGACAACCCGATGGCGATTGGCCGCTTCACGATTGACCGACGCTCTCAGTTGCTCTTTTCATCGAACCCTGCGGAGGTGGCGCAAATTCGCCGTTGGCAACGCGCGGGCGCCACGCTCCTTGAAGCCGTGACCGAAGTGGCTTTGGGGCATGTGGCGCCTGAGGGGACGGACGAGGCCCCCAGGGCCACTGGGACGGACACCCTGAGTGCCCCCCAGAACCCAGCGATGAACGGTGCAACCCACCCATCCACCCCGAGTCCAACGACGCTAACGGGAGGTCACTATGTCGGATAAGGAGACGCTCACCTTTATTTCGACGGGGAGCAATCAAATGATTGTGGCCAACTGGGATTGGGTGCAACGCACCTTCCCGGCTGACCAGGAACCCGCGGAATCGACAGGAGCCGCTAAGGCGACGACACCTACCGAAACCAAGGCAACCAAGGAAATAAAGGAAAAGAAGGTATCTGGCGCCCCCCAGACGACGCCAGCCACAGCCCCCAAGGAAGCGAACGAAGCGCAGGACGCGACGGCCGTTCCCAAAACGACCCTACCCACCTCGGCTCCGACTCCTGGGGCTAATGAGGCGCATCCGACTCCTGAGGCTCCTGAAGCGCATGAGGAGACTAAGGCAACGGTGGTGACGAAGGCGGTTGACGATAATGAACCAGCGACTGACGCGCTGGTTGAGGCCGCCGTGGCCAATCCTGCCGATTCGGCCGATCCCGCCACTCCTGCCAACGAAGTGAATCCCGTGAATCTGGCCAACGAAGGATTGGAGGCAAAGGCTGCCCCCGCTGAACTGGCAACCCGTGCAGAGAGCCCAAGCGTGACGGAACCCGTTCTCACCGACGCCCACGTGACCGAATCCCACTCCGAACCCGAACCGGTACCCGAACGGGAACCCAAGAGTGAGACGGTCACCCCAATGCCGTCGACCGACCCCGTGTCTCAGAGCGACGTCATGACCGCGACGCACGATGCGCTGTCGACGTCCGAACGTATGGCCCTTACGGTCGACAATGACGGGGAATCCTTTTTTGCGACCCCGCTCGCGGACGCAGCCCCAGTGAAACATGCTGGCTTTAAATCCCGATTAGACAAGATGATTCGTAGTGTGAAAGCGTTACTCGAGCCCCACGGGGACGAGGAGGCTGAGAAGTCGGAGAAAGCGACAAAGCCTACAAGGGCTACCAAGGCTAAAAAGACGAAACAGGCGGAACCGTCCGTAAAGGACGCTGAGAACGCCAAGGACACTGATGTGGCCAAGGCGGAGGTGGCGACGTCGTCCCCCCGTGTAGCCAAGCAGGACGCACCCCACATCGCCAACGAAGCTAAAGACACCAACGTTGCAACCGTTACCCCCTCGGAAACGGACGCCGTGAGCGACTCGAGAAAGGAACCAACAGTCGATACGAACGCGACCCGCGACGTGTTGACCCAAGCGACGCCACCCACCACGTCGAAGCGCACCACGCGGGAGCGTTCCACGACCGGGAAACGTCGGAAAACAAAACGCGTGAAGCACCCCGGAACGGAAGGTACCCCCAACGCAACGACCGACACCCTGGTGGCAGGCGATGTTCATGTTGCCCTGTCCACCCCCAGCACCGGGGTGACGCACGACACGACCGCCCCCGCGTCTCACGACGTCGAGGGTGAACCGAGTGACAGGCATGAAACACCTCAAACGCCTTCTACGCAAGAATCGGCTCACGAGGAACGCGTCACGGCCGAACCCCTAACGCCCCTCCCGACGGAACCGATCGTTGCGAGTGAAGAGGAGGCGTTGAACGACGAGGTATTCGCAGCCGAGGAGGATGAGGAGGAAGAAGTAGCGGTTGTGGTAGAGGAGGCTGGCGACCCCGCAGCCACCCCATCGGTTTCGCCTACACCTCAGGCCAGTCGCAAGAAAAAGAAGAAAGCCCGTTTATCGCGTAACGCGTTCCCGCTCGGGAGTCAAACGGGCATTGCTGCGTTACTCAAAGGCGAAGGCTTATCCTTTGGGGACGTGGACGTGCGTCCTACGTCTCGGCAAAAAGAGTCGGGTGACGACGGTAACCCAGCGACCGCCCCTCACGCCAGCCAGACAACGGAAACGGTGAATGAACCGAACGAGCCTCGTTCCACGACAGAGGCGAGCGCTCTTGCGGCATCAACGCCCAACGGCGTGACCGCCCCCGAAAACGGGGAACCCATCACGATTGGAGGCGCTTGGGTACCGGCTAGCCCGGTTGACCCTCAACCCAAAAAGAAGCCAAAAACGGAGAAGAAACCCACGCAAGGTCCAAAAGGTCCTCTAGGCCCGATGGTACCCGTGGGGGAACCGAGCCCCGTCCCACCCACGGACGGCGCCCCCGAGTCCAGCCACACTGCGTCCAAGACGGCAGTTCGCGAACCCGCGAACAGAGACACGACGGACAACCCGTCGACGTCTCCCATAACGAGCGCCACGAACGCTACCAACATAGCGAGCCCCCAGAACCCCGTCACGGGGACCGCTTCCCCAGCCCCACGGGTCCATGTAGCCCGAGCGACCGCTGGGTCTCCCTTGACGCTAAACGTCGAAGGCTTTCCCGTGGCGATTGCCGCTTGGGACGTGAGTTGGGATAACCCCATGCCCTCCGTGCGTCATGAACGCTGGCAAAGCCGTAAAGAAGCCCAACGGCTGGGCGGGCGTCCCGTCAATATGGCGAGTGTCGCCCACACGTGGCGCACCGCCTTGCAAACGGGTTGCCCAGCCGAGAATCCAGGCACCGCGTCGGCTACCCCGTCGGAAGTCTCCGATCCTACGACACAACGCGCTGCCACCCCAGGTGCCTCCATGGCAACGCCCACGATGGCGGCCTTACGCGTGACACTCAGCTCTCCAACGTCAGCGAATAAGGGAGAGAACCACGCTGAGGACAAGGGAGAGGACACGGCAAAGAACGCTGCGACGCTCGTTGCCAACGATGCACGGTTTGCTGAGCCCACGGACGACACCCTCATTGACGACACCCTAAGCGCCGACGCTGAGGACGGTGGTGCGTTGACGAACGAGGATGAGGCCACTCCCCCCTCCGAGTCCCCCTTTGAGCCCCGCTCCGAACCTCGTTTGGGGGCCGCGGGGCGTTCGGGTGCGGGGGAAGGCTACTACGCTCCCGAGTGCTTTATTGACCTCAATACCCCAACGCCTTGTCGTCTTGTGACCCCGATCGGGGAATTTCTCTTAATGACGGAGCACGACATTGCGTTTGAAAATGAGCAACGCGAAGAAATGCTCGAACTCTTTGGTGCGAACGCCTGGGGGCTCCCCGAAGCGCTGCGCCATGAAATGGGCTACACGACGATCGATTTGCCCGAACGGCTTCCCTGGGACTACTTTGAACCCGTCTATCGACTCTGGGTGTTAACCCGCGGGATGACGTTAGGCAATGACCCGTTACCCACCTCCTTTTGTGCAACGGAAGAAGCCCTGCGGGAGGCCTGGCGAACGGTTGCCCAGCTACTCGCCCAACACGAACGCCGTCAAGCGGTCGATGCATTAACGGCTGTCTTTCGTGAGGAAGGGTCCGATACGCTGCGCGTCGCAAACCGTTTAGAAGACGCTCGCGTCGCTACCCCGACGCTCACCTTTGCGTCGTGGGTGGAGGCGTTGAGCGACACCGAACGCGCTTCGCTCACGAACGCCCCACAACACTCGAGAACCGCGACCGAGGCGACCCTTAACGCCTGGGGCGAAGAGGATGCCCATGATGCCTACGATGCTCATGAAGGCGCTCTCCCCGCCCTCTTGCGACCGGTTCCCCCCACGTCACGAGGACGCTCGGCCTCGGGGCGTGCGCCGGGGGCCCTCACCACCTCCGCCCAGGAGTCACAAGCACTCTCGTCAGCCGCCCTCCCTGTGATGCTCCCCTTAGGGCACTTGGTGCGAGCGAGTTGGGACGCATCCAAAGCGTGGGTGAAAAGCAGTCAACCCGCACTGCGGCTCCTCCTTCAGGTGGTCTTTACGGCCACGACGCTTTGCCTCTGGCGACTCTGGCGAACGTTCCGCTTTCTCGTCCTCTGGACCTGGGCAAGTCGCTTTCATCAGATGGTGATGGTGACGCTTCTCGCGATTCTCCTCTTGATCGTCTATCGAACGGATGAGATTGTGGATGTGGCGCCCAATGCGAATCTCATGGGGTTAGACGTGCAAACGCTACGCACGCTCCCGCCCAATACCGTTTTTACGGTGGACGTTTCGCGTGTGAACGAAGCCTTTTTGTGGGCAAGTGTCGCGGAATACGCGGGCCTCGATAGTCATCGGTTGCTTCCTGACTTCACCCACACGAACCGTCAAGAAACCCACTACTACCAGGCCTATGCCTATGCGATTGGGCACCGTAGTCCGCTCCCGGCGCTACGCCAACCCGACGTGGGGGACTTGATGGTCAAAGCCCTAACGATTGAAAAGAGCCTCATAGAGCGCCCCATCACGGTGAGGGTAAAAGGGATTAAAACCGCGATCCCTGCGACCCAAAACGAGGCCTTAACGGAAGTCGTCGATTTAACACCCCGGCTTCTCTGGCGCTGTGGGTTACTTTACGTTTCCCCCCAGGCGATTGAAAAGGCGCTCTATACCACGACCCACCCCGAAACGGACACGCTTGCGGACCTAGCCGTCGGGAAAGCCCTCTGGGAAGACGTGTGGGCGCACGTGAGCACCAACACCTTGATGCCCACCATCAAGGCTGAGCGCACCGTCTTAACCACGATCTTTGATCGGGTCGAGAAAGCCTGGCGTGACGCCTGGGAAGGGGTTAAAGCCTTTTTGGGCTTTACGCCGAGCGTTATCAACGACCCTTCGGCGGTGAGCCCCACGACCGCCGTCCCGCTACCTGAAGCGGTTCCGCTGCACTCAGGCAACGCGACCCCAGGAGGAACGGAACCCACGGCCCACGGGGCGAGACCCTCAGAGCGCACGCCCTTGTCGTTAACGAGTGACCTCGGAGCGGTGGCACCCGCGACGCCCGTGACGTCCCCGACTCCCGCCGAGCCGGTACCACCCACGAGTAGCACAACGCCAGCGGGCACACCCGCGCTCTTGGCGAGCGAACGCTTACGTGCCACCAACACGGACCAGTCCGATACCGCTAAGCGTCACGGGACGCTACGCAACGATACCACCCGACACCCATAAGGAGAGAAACGTATGAGTAACACACCGAACGTGCTCACAAAGGAGCACCCAGAGGCCAGCCCCTTGAGTGTCGGGGAAGCCCGTCAAGAAGAAATCCGTACGCTGGGGTTTTACGATTCGGACCCGCTCTTAGCGAACGCGAAACGCATTACCGACCTTTTAAACGCCCACCCCGAGTTGGGACTCGGGCGCTACGATAAAGCACGCCAACGTCAAGCCGCGGCCAAGGCTCGCGATGCGATGAAGGAAGCCAACCCTTGGGGCACGCCATCGTCTGCGAGCCTCGCGGGGGCCTCCGAAGAACCCCCACGCATTCATCCCGTGTTGGCGCGTGTTGAAGGGCTCAACCGAGTGAGAGTCGAGCAACCCGACGCCATGGCGCAAACGTCCCTCCCCACGGCAGCGAACGATGCGCTCCCCCTGGTGAGCCCCCGAGTGGCGTTTGACGCATTAAGTGATGAACAGATCCCGTCGATGGCGGACGCGGACGAGGAACCGGAGACGCTCGATGAAGATACAGCCAACGAGGCGTCGACGGACGGGGACGACCGTCCCAACGAGCGAACCCTTGAGCGCACCGAGGCAAGCGCCCCCCAAATGCCACCAACAACATCGACAGCGCCCACCCTCACCCTAGCGAGAAAGGAACACGGGGCGACATCGGTAGCGAAAGCAGAAGCCGAAGCGGGAACGAAAGGGGAGGCTCAGACATCCCCCCAACGCCCTCGGCTCCCCCGGCTCTCCTTAGGGAGCGTGGGGATTCATCCACACACGGCGCTTTTTGAACCCCCGCAGCAGTTTTATGAAGCCGCCCGTGGGATGCGGACGTTACCGGTGTCCGCGCGTCGGCAAGTCGACCTAACGCTCGCACAGCTTGACCAAATCCGCTACCTCTTTCCGATGGTCACGAGCGAAAACGTTTTAGTCACGATGATGGCGCTTGCCTGGCATGAATTGCGTAACCTTTCGCCCTCGCGCACCGAAACCTATTTGATGGCCTTAAACCAGGCGGGGTTACACAAGTTTTTTAACCGGTTAACGCTCTGCACCGAAAAGGTCGCCCGGCGGGGGCTCGCACGCAGTCGCTCCGCGGCCCTGACGGACGAGGCGCGAGCGACGAGTTTAGAAAACGCAATGTTCCCCTCGATTTTGCGTACCGTTGCGACCCAATTGCGGGCGACCAGTTGGGACGCGACTCACGATGGGCATTTGATTACGCAAAAAATGGCGTATCACTACGGGATTATTCGCTATGCGCGTAGCCTTTCCACAGGCTTTTTTAAGCGCCTCAATCGTGTGTTTCGTCAAGGGGACCCCATGGGCTTTAGCGCCTTGGGGCTTTGGGAAGCACGCCCCCCCTTGATTATTGCGGAGCGTTTAACCCCGAGCGTTCTCAAGCTTGTGGTCGAAGCCTGGATTCAAGACCCTCATGTCGGGCTTGTGCTCTTTCAGGAGCCCGCCGGACGCGACATTCTCCCGATGCAATTTGGGATCCCCACGCTCGTGGATCGAGAGGGCCGGTTTGCCTCGCTCTTAGCTTTAGATACGACGAAACTCCCAGCGCTCCTCGAACATCGCTTAGGGGGCATCACCTTAACGCATGCCACGGGGTTTATTCATCTTCCCTTAGGGGAACGCTTACCCCCGGTGCTCCCGTGGGTACGCACCTTAGCCGAGATTGCCTATAACCAATCGATGTTAGCGAAAATCGCCTCGGGGAAAGCCTCTGGGATGAGTGAATTTGAACGCCTCCGGTGGGTCAATACCTTTGAGCGCCTCATCGAGGCGCCCGTACAAGACCATGGACGTCGCCCCGACGTGCGTCACGAACACCCCTTAGCGGGCGAAATTTTGCGTGAATACCATGCCCAACGGCAAACAACGCTCGAGGCGTTGCGCACCTGGGCCCACGAAGGGCGAGCGTTAAATGCCGAAGAAAGTGCGTATTTGGCAGAGTTAGACGACTATCGGGAGCGCTGCCAAGCAGCCATCAAAGCAGGGCGCCCCCTCCCCCGTCGACCCAAAACCCTAACCGAGCGCCTCTTTGATCGGGACGTGGCCCGACTGGCTCGCGATGAGCGCGCCAACGCCACCCCCATCAAAGTGACGACCCGTAAAGCCAACGGGGAAGAAACGGAACGGCTTATTCATCGGGGAAGTCATCAAACGAGCGCGGCGCGTGTTGGCAAGGAAGAAAGCGTTGAGTTGAGCGCTGAGATGAAGGTCGAGATGACCGTTGAGACGAACGCCGAGGCGCATGTTGAGACGAGCGTCGAAGCGCAGGCCGATGCGAACGTCGATGCGAACGTCCTAATGGCGACCCCACCGGGGCACGCGGCCCCCCGTGATACGCATAGCGCCACCGTGACGGGAGAGGAGAAAACCACTGCGCTGCCCCAGGAAAACGCTCCCATTAAGGAACCGTTTAAGGAACCCTCTGGGACCTTAGGGACCATAACCTCGGCGGTATCCCCTGCCCAACACGCTCACTGGTTAGACGTTAGGCTCGAAGCCGCCAAACGGCAACGCCAAGCGCAAGAAGAAGCGGATCTGGCGAAACTTCTGGCCGGGATTCCGATTGTGAATGAGTCGGACCCCTATGCCGATTTACGGCACTACAAAGAGGGACTCTTAAGAAGAGCCCACGCTCGCGGGTTGACGGTGAGCCCCGAGGCGCTTGCCGTACTCTGGGCACCGATTCCGGTGGAACGCTTAGAGGCCCTGCGTGCCAAAGCCCATACTGCCCATACTTTAGCCCCTGCGACCCCGATCGACGGTGGCCTCGCGGGCATGGGACTGACGACTAACGACCTCCCCACCACCCAAACCGCACCGGGCGAACGCACCCCAGCCGTAGCGACTCCCGTCACGGCCTTAGGGGAGAAGAGTTCGATTACCCCTTCCCATCCCCTCTTTCAACCGGGACGCCATCCTCGGGACGATATCGCCTTTGGGGAAACGCTACCCGTGAGTGCCGCCCGTCGGCAAAAAGGGAAAGCGGGTAAGACCAAGCGCGGGGCGACCGACGCCCTTCCAGTAACGCCAGAGACCAATGAGGACACGTCGGAGCCCATCGTGCTTCAAACCCACTTTGCGGTCTATGAGGATGACGAGGAGGTGGAGGCCACTACGCCGGCGGCGATGAGCGAATCCGCGAGCACCCCTGCCCCCACGGAGTCGACGGTGAGCGTGGCGGATGAGCGAGATCGGGAAGACGTCACTCCCCTCACAAGCGAGGGTGTGCCCTTTGCGAGCGAAGCGTTCGCCATGGAGGAGTCCCTTGCCAACGACGATCTGGCTCCCTCGAAGGGGATCCCGACGAAACCCGCCCAACGCCAGGCAACGACTGTGACGACAGGGACGAGCATAACGACTGGGATGAGGAGCGTGAGCAATAAAGCGAACCATAAAGCGAGCCATAACGCCAGCGAAAAAGCCACCGTCTCAACGCGACCCGTGGTCACCTCAACCGACACGGACGAGAACCCCTACGGGGACTTAGCCGACTTTCTGGAGGACTAGCATGACGGGGGATTCTCGCTTTCACCGCATGAAGTGTCGCGTCACCCGCTGGGTGGGGCTCGTTCTCACACTGGGGTTCCTCGCGAGCCCCATGACTGACACGCTCGCTGCCACGGTCTGCCGTGGGCACTTTATTAACCCCGTGACGGACGTATGTTGGTCGTGTTTATTTCCGGTCAAAATCGCGACGACGCTCACGATTCCCTCCCCAGCGGGGACGCTTCCCGACATTGACACCAATGCGGCGCCCGTGTGTTCCTGTGGGACGGGATTAAACCGCCGTGTTGGGCTCAACATGAGTTATTGGGAACCGATGCGCACTGCGGAGATCGTGCAGGAACCGGGGTGCTCTCCCACCTTAGGCGGCATTTCGCTCGGTAACCCCCTCTCACGTGGGGCGGGTGGCACAGCGGTCGCCAAAGCCCGCATTGAGGGGGTTACAGGGGGACGACATCACCGTGGGATGAAACCCACCCAACGGGACTTGAGTTTTTCCCATGTGCATTGGTTTATGACCCCGTGGCTCTTTATTACGGAGAGTCTTCTCGATAGCTCCTGCTTAGACGCGGCGCCCTTTGACTTAGCCTACCTCTCGGAATTGGACCCGTTGTGGAACGATTCGATCGCGAGCTTTGTCTTGGCCCCCGAAGCCTCACTCTTTGCGAACCCCATTGCGCAAACGGCCTGCATTACGGACTGTGCAGCAGCGAGCCTCGGACTACCCATTAATACGCTTTTTTGGTGCGCGGGGTGCCAAGGGGGACTTTATCCCTTAACGGGCTTTACGAGCAGTCTTGCGAACCCCGTCGCTCGCTGGCACCTCTTAACGGAACGCTTTGCGACGAAACTCGCCCGTGAGGGGCTTCTTTGGACGCAATTAGGGAGTGCCGGGCAATGTGGCCCGGCGTTTCAGCCGATTTTACGTAAAGACAGCTGGCGCTTTCAGGTGATTTACCCCCAAGGGATGGAACCCAATCGCCCGTGCTGTCGCCCTTGGGGGCGCACGGTGCAACGTGACTTACGCGTTTTACCCCCAGCGGGGAGCGACGGGGCGATTCTCCTCTGGGGACGAAAAGACTGTTGCGAAAGCGTTCGTCCCTCGTCGCTCTTACGGAACCCGACGGGATCCTAACGACGATAGCAAGCCCTACCACGAACGACCCCAATGACTCTGAACGAAGGCAACCATGATGAACGATCCCAACCCTAACGACCAGGCGAATACGCGGGTGATTAAACCAGCGAATGACCCGCTTAACGCTGCGCGGAATGATTCACTCAATGAAGCGCTTACTGAGGTGCTGAATGGCGGACTCACGGAGTGCCACGACGCTCACCCCTACCCTGCTTCACAGGACGGTGATGACCCCGCTTCTACTCACGCGAAGACCCCGAGTCAGGACGCGGTGACGCTCCCTGTGGCGAGAACGGGGGCTTTGACCCACACCTCAGGGCGCACGTTTAACGGGATGGCCAAAGGAACGAGCGAAGTACGATCGGCAATAGGGTCTGAAATACGACATCAAATACGGTCCGACATACGTTCCGACGCGACGGGGTGGACCACGGTGGTGGATACCTTGGCTGCCGTCTTAGCAGCGGGGCTCGTCTTAGCCGTGGGACTGCCTTGGGGCGAAGCGTTGCCACCGGTACCCGCTCGCGTGGCGAGCGTGGCGGAAACCCCCGAGGTCGCTCCGGCCGATCAAAGCGAACAAGGGAAACAAAGGGCACACGGTGCACGATTAACGCCGATGGCACGGAGCCATGCGCTCGCGATAACTGGGTTGGGGGTGTCGCCCGTTGAGGCTAACGGTTTAGCCGTTGCGACGACGCCCGTGGCAAACCCGGGAGCGATGGGCGAGACGCAAGCCCAAGCCACGGGGAGAGCAGACGAAGCGAACGACACAAACGACGCGAACGATGCGACGGCATTCGAGGCGTTTTCCCCCTTCGCCTCGTCGCTCCCCTCAACCATCACCCCATCGACCCAACGTACCCCCACGCAACCCACTGTGCGGGTTATCGGGCGACTCGTCTTAACCCAAGGCATCCCCTTAACGACCCACGACCCCGATTGGGTGAGTACCTTGGAGGCGGACGCCAAAGAAGCAGTGCGCTCGGGTGAATGGGCTAAGGCACTCGAAAATGCCAAAGCCTCGTTCCGCCGTCAATGGGACGCTCCGCCTGGCGTCACCATGGGGATGCTCACGGTCAGTCGTCGGGAAACCTACCCTACGCCCTATGCAGAGTGGCGTCAACACCAAGGAGGCGCAGAAGTACTCGCAAAGCGCTCGGTTGAAGCGAACAGGGATCCCGTTCAGATGGCGCTTTCGACCTTTTCCCGCACCTACCTCTTTATCGATACGGATAACCCCGTGCAGGCCGCGTTTTTCGAGCGGTTTATAACGGGAGAGGAGCCTTTACTGAAGGCAATCACCGAGCGTTTGGGCGAGCGTTTTGGCCATCACCCTACCACGAAGGACGCTGGCGTGGAGAGCGTGCTCGATCTCCATGACCTGCGCATCGTGTTCGTCAAAGGGAATTTAGCCCACTGGCGAGACCGCTTAGCGAGCCTCAACCCAAACCAGGGTGCGCTTCCCCTCCCCCTTTACTTTGATCAAGGGGGGAGCCTCGCGGCACGACTGCACGTGACGACCTTACCCACCTTTGTGCATCTCACGGCGGAGGTGATGGATCTCTGGACCCCAGCATTAACGGCGGATGGCAACCCATTGGATCCCCTGCCGGACGGCTGGGGAGTCTTGCCAACGGGCGCATCCACCGAATCCACGGCATGGAAAACCACGAACGCTCTACCCACCCAGGAGGCCCACCATGAGTAATCACCAGACAAGTAAGACGCCCCTCACGCGAACCCTGACAACGTTCATGAGAACCGCGTTAACAACACGTGTAACGAAATTCCTAACGGGGAGGGAGCAGTTTGGTGCGTTATCGACCTCACGACAAGGGCACTACCTGTCCCTACGGGGGGCGTCCTGGTTGGCGCTCACGGCGTTACTCCTGCTCGCTTACCCAGCGATGGGCGAAGACGCAACGGCCGTCACGGACATTGCGGACATAAAGGACAACAAGGGCGTACAGGAAGCAATCCCGTCCGACACGACGACACCCACGGACCTCACTGCTACCCCGAGGGAGACGACCTCAGCCACGTGGCTCTGGGAAGCCAAACCCGTGCGGGTGGTCACGCCTGAGACGAACGCCTCAAAGTATACGGCTTGGAATCAAGCGCCATCGGTTGCCCCGACCCTGAGCCCCGGTCAGGGGTCGTCCAATACGCCTGAAGCGTTGAAACAAGCCACGGATCGGGCGGACGGCGGGCGTGAGACGACGGCGTTCTCGTCGACCGTCACTCGACCCATCACTCAGCCCTCTACCCCAGCTTCTACGCCCAGTGTGACCTTAACGCTTTGGTGCGATACCCATTACCCCGAGGCGGTGATGGAATCCTTAGCGAGAGAAGCCTTACGGTTAAGTCGGATCCCGCATCTGCGTTTAACCGTGGTCTTTGCCGGGTTACCGGGGCGACTGGTGAATCATCAACCCGACGAGGTTCGTCAACGAGCCAACGCGACCCTCAAACCCTTGCAGGCCGCCGGGATTGGCATCACGATTGATCCCCCGACGTTACGCCATTGGCGTCGTGTCTGGGCAAACGTGAACGGGATCACGGAGCGTGGCGACAGAACAAACCCCCACCCCACGTCCGCGTCGACAGCCACCTCAGGCAATACGCCCGATCGTGAGGATGCTCAGGACCCTCAGGCCTGTGAGGCCACGACGTCGCTCAACATTGGGCCTCTTCCCCGATTACCGCTCCTCGTGGTGGAAGTTTCGGGCGTAGGGTCGAATAGTCCATCTCATCCCAGTACAGCCGCAACGGCCACGACGGCCACCATGGCCACCACGGCCACAACAACCACCACGGAGAACGTGGTGCTCGTCGAGGGAGCAACGTCCCTCGAAGTAGCCTTGGGGCGACTCTTAAACCAAATCCCACAGACGGCGAGCGAGCTGGCCTTTTTCTCGGGACTCGAAGCGGTCTTAGGGGAACGGACAGAAGGCCCCTCCCCTCGTACGGCGAGTGGGTCGGGATTCTCTAAGGCGTCCCCAACTTCTCCCACGTCGCTCTTTCCATCACTCACGTTTCAATCTCCCCGTGACTGGGCCCACGGAGAAAGAGAGGCTCTGGCCCTCACCCGACAACTGGGGGTGCCAGCGGGGGTGTTGGCAACGCTTACAGATAGTTATGCCCACTGGGGCGAACAGGGTGAACACGAGGACGGCGTGAATCCGTCCAGTGTTGCGCTTCGGGCCACCCTGCGGGCGCTCCATCGTGGGGATTCGTTAGCGAGGGAAACGGGAACGGAACGTCAAGAGCGCCTTCGTCAACGCGGCGCTCTGGCGCTTGAGAGTGAATGGGTGGGAGGGAATGTTGATGACTAGTCGGACGATTTTTAACCGCTTCGGGTGGGCGCTTCCCCAACACACACTCGTGCGTTTGGGTCGGACGGTATCGGTACGGGGCGTCCTCTCGGCCGTCTTCACCACCCCGCGTGCGATCCCGAGGGGGAACCTAGAGGGCGTGGTGAGATGCGCCCGTTGTTTGGCGTGGGCGTTTGCCATGGGAGTCGTCGGTGTTGTGGGTCTCGGGATCGCCCCCACCCACGCTGCGACGAACGATGCGCTCTGGGACGACGTGCGAGCACGTCAACAATCGCTTCCCATTGATCGGGCCTTAGCGAACCCACAAGGCTATGTGACGGTTCCAAGCGATACGGATCCGGTTATTCAAAAAGCGACCCGTGAGTGGGGCGATGGGGCTACGCGACTCTTTACCCCCGGTAAAACGGAAGTGTTGCGTTGCCGTCCCGAAAGTGATCCCACCTGTCGGGCAGTCCAAGTCCTGGATCGTGGGTTTCCGGAGCGCCCCACGTTGGATACGGCGATTAATGTAGAGCGCGATGCGATGGTGAAAAATGCCCAACTCCCCTCGGAGCCCAGTCACTCGACGGGTGGGTGCAGTCCCTTAACGCTAACGCTGCCGGCCTCCTCCCACGAAGAAGTCTGTCGACCGGGCGCTGCCCCCCAGTCGGTACATCAAATCTTTGGGGCGAAACGCGATGGGGAGCTGCTCTTAGCCTTTTTTGGCTGTGTGAACGCTAAAACGACAACCGTGACAGATACCTGCACCCGTACGCGTGAGGTGACAACCACCACTCCCACGTGGACTGACTATGCCTGTCCCGTACCGACGCGGTCCACGACCCAAACCCGTACGATCACCACCGACGTGACCCTCACGGCCACGTTTGTTGAGCGCTGTGTGGAAGCCCCCGTGGTGGTTGAGACCGTGACGTGTTCACAAAAGCGTATTACCCACACAGAGCCCGCGTGTCCGGCCGGGAGCAACATCACGGTGACCTTTGCGGCCACCGGCGTGATGAATGGCGTCAACCGTCAATTAACCGCGACCCACACCTGTGGGAGTACGGGCGTGATTGCGTTGCAATTAACCGGATTGACGGTCGCGAAACTGCGTGCGGGGATGACATCCGCGACCTACCGATCGGGTACGGCCACCTACCGCTATCGCGTTAAATCCCTCACGTGCGAGAAAGGGAGCTGTCAGGCGGATGTATCGGCCGACATTATGGTCTCAGGCCGTGTCACCAGTCACTTAGGCGGGATTCTGGTCTACCCCGAAGATGGGTCACTTAAAACCACCTACGAGTGGATTGATGACTGTGCGCCGTTGGTGACGGGCATGGCGGAGGGTTCCAATCATGCGTAACAACCGTCACGAAAACAGCATCCTAACCCCGTGCGGGGCGTTTGAGGCAACGAGCCTGCAACGAACGGGCGAGGCCCTCCCGACGTGGGGGAACGGGACACCGTTGGGTTCGAACGTGAGCCACGTGGACTGCTTAGGCCATGTGGGCCCCTTGAGCCTCCTGAGCCTCCTAGACCGCTTTGGCTTCATCAGCGTGCTCATCGGCGTTTTGCTCCTCGGGTCCGTCACGGGAGTGGCGGCAGCGGAGCGCCAGTGTACGGTCGTCTCACGCACCTGTGCCGAAACCGCAACGGACGGGACGGGCGAATGTATCCGCTGGGAAAACACCTATCGCTGTACTCGTGCGACCGAGGAAGCCGGACGCTGTGAACGCCTCGTCGCGAGTACTCCGGGGGCCGTGGCCACGGCAACGAAGTGTCTCACCACCGTGGGGGACGTGTGTACCCAAACGGAAACCCGATTCACCTCACCCACTCGGGTCACGGCAGACGGCGTGACGTTAGTGAATTACGTGACGCACCGCGAGGACGTGAGCCATCCGAGTGGCCCTGTGCCCACCACCCCGACGGGGGTGGCGTGCACGCTAACCGAGCGCCGCTGTGTGGACAGTGTTGCACGCACCCTTCCCTATACGAACGCCCCCGAGGCAAGCGATACGGTCGAGGGGGTCTGCTGGAAGGAAGAAGAAACCTATGCCTGCACGATGCCGCCAGAGACGGGGGACGCGAGTACGGCGAACGCCTGTGCCCCGCTCGTAACGGCCGGGTGTGCGTTGGTCGACGATGTGCACTGTGCGGCAACCGACACTAACGGCGTCTGCCAACGCTATGAAGCGACCTTTCGCTGTACGGGCACGGCAGGGAGCCCAGGGAACGTAGGAACGGGGCTCACCGTCGTGGGCGAAGGCACGTCTGCGCCAACAACCACCATCGGTCAATGGGAAACAGCGGCGTGTGATGAAAAAACGACTGTCTTAACGGGCGAAGGCCTCACGTGTACGACCGAGAGCACCTGTGTTTCCAACGTGGAGGGCGTCTGTCAAGCCGAGCGCGTAACGCTCACCTGCCAAAAGACCACCCCTGGGAACTGTGAAGCACTCAGTCCCCTTTTGTCGGACACCCGTTGTCAACGCGCCTCATCCTTAACGGGGTGGGCAAGTTTTTCAAACGCCGTGGATGAAACCCTCGTCTGTCACGCCAAGACGTTGGCAGAGTTGCCGAGCGTGAGCGGCGCCACCACAGGCATAACGGGATCAGCAGGAACATCGGGAGCCGTAGGGAGCACAGGAACGGCCACGCCACCCCCGCTACAGAGCGAAACCCAAACGGTCCCGCACTGGACGCTCGTGGGAACGGACTCGGAATCAAGTATCACCGAGGAGGGGCTCCTTCTTTTAAACCCCGAGACCTTAGCCCTCACGCAGGGCGTGGGGGTGAGTTGTGCGCTCACCCAAACGACCTGTACGAGTCCAGGCGGGTGGCGTTGGGTCGATGGCACACTCACCTACCGCACTTGTTGGGAAAAGACGGTGGAGAAAGCCTGCACGGTCATGAACGGTGACGGGGCGGATGGGGACTGCGCGAAGCTACGTCACGATCCCCAGTGCACGTGGGTGCGCTCCACCTGTCCCAGTAACGATACGACCTGTCCCGAGCCCACCGAAGTCTATCGGTGTACGACCCCAGCAACCGAACTCAATATGGGTGAGCGCTGCGATGGGAGCGATTGTGTGGGGGATTTGTGTGCCCCCACGGGGGCCTTAAACGACAAAACCATGGTGCAAGCCTTGGTGCAGTTAGAAGTCGCCCGGCAACTCTCGATTTATGGGGATGTGACCAATAACGCCTTTTTTGTGGGCGAGGCGCTCTCCTGCCGCGACCGCTCAGGAACGTCGAGCTGCTGTATGCGAGAGGTCACGAATACGGAAACGACCTCGAACGCTGCCTTCTCGCAAATGGTGCTCTTTGCGGGGGCAGCAGCGGTGGAAGGCATTAAGTACGTGGGGAGCCCCTACGTTTACGATGCACTCTCGTGGTCGCCACACACCTCCGGGATCTTAAAGGCGCTCTATGGGAATGCACCCGATGGCACCTACAGTCCGAGCTTTTCCTACTGGGGGGTGACTGCCACCTATACCGCAACGGGTTGGCAGTTTTCGTTTTCGGGCGCGGGGCTACTCGCCTCGGCCGCGATTTCCGCCTATGAGCGCTGGAGCGCGTGTACGGCGGAAGACGCCCGCGTTGCCATGCAAAAAAGCCAACGGCTTTGTCACTACTTAGGCGAAAAATGTGCGAAACGCACCCCAGGTTTAGGTTGCACCGAGCGTCAACAAGTCTATGTGTGCTTTAACTCACGGCTCGCAAAACTCGTGCAAGAAAGTGCCCGTCAGCAATTAGGGATTGGCTGGGGGACGGTCGATGCGCCACAAGCCCGCGGATTAACGGTGGCGGAATTGGAGCGCCTTGACTGGGATCGGGTGGACTTAACCGACTTTATTGCGGACGTAATGAGTCAGGTGGACAAAACCGCGGCGAAAGGCGCGAATGTGATCGACCAAGAAAAAGCCCGAGCGAACGCCGCGGCCCGTTTAAAAGCCATGGTGAACCAATCGATTAGCCCCCACGCTCCAACGCGTACGACGGTGGGGATTGTGCCCGCGGGCACTCAGTAAAGGACAGGCCCCATGACGAGCAACTGGAATAGGACGATCGATGCGCGATGCCCAAAGCCCAATGGAGCGCAAGGATGCGCTCCCAAAGAGGAATACAAGGAACACCAGAAATGCACGAAACACCAACAAAGAGAAAGAAAAGAAACGTAAGGAGAAGAGCAAATGCCAACGAGAGCCATGAGAGACCCCATCCAACAACCCCCCACTTTGTCCGCGACGGCGACCCCCGCGGTAAAAGGAGTGACACAAGGAATAGCCAAAGGGATGAGAAAAGCGATGGGAAAAGGAAGGCTAAAAGGGAGGACACCAGAAACGAGGCAACACACGAGTCAACACACGACGCAACGCACGCTGCGTCCTCACGTGGGTCTCACCGTCTGGTTCCTCGGGAGTCTTGGCTTAGTCAATCCCTTAGCCAATCCCGTCTGGGCCACGACGGGACCGGAAGAAGGACCCGAAGCCCTTGTGACGGGGGCCGACCCGGTGGCCACGGGCGAACCTCATCCCTGGTGGGGAGCAGATCCGTGGACCTCCCCCGATCGACCGTTTCTCTACTACGGGGAAAAACGACCGGAGCCCAGTGAAGACGCTGAGCCCCTTCCCCTCCCCCAGCCACACGTGTTGTTGGTCTCGCCTGCAGGGAGTGTCCAAGGGCAAACGCCTGTCGAAACACCGTCCGTGGTGCCTGTTGTGCCCACCGTGCCCGTCGTGATCGGTAACGGTGGGCAACGGGACGCCGTGACAAGTATTCCGACAGCGGAGCCAGCACGTGGCCAAGCGGTCCCCGTGGACCGCCAGAGCACAGAGGGCAAGAAGGAAATGAAGGAAACAGCGACGACAGAGATGGCAAACCAGTCAGACGAAAGCGCTGGGAAACGCGCAGATCCCCTCACGGGACAGGTCGTCGTGACGCCCAACGGGGACACGTTGGTGATTGTGGGCGGTGTGGCGTACCCCTATAAGGCGTCGGCGGAGAGTAAAGCCACACAGACGACGGCTACCACGGCACCCAATGCGGCATTACACGTGGCAGAAAACGCAACGGCGAACCCGTCAGCCAATCCGTCAGGGAAGGCCACGGAAGCGGACGCTCCGGTACCGTTAACCACGATTAAAACGCTCCCCGAACTCAAAGCGGAACGGCAAAAGCGGCTCGAGCGGGCCGTGATGAACCCAAGCCCAGACAATATGCGGGCGTACTTGGAAGTAAACGCTTTTATGCTCGGGAAATCCCATGCGTTTGCGGCGAACTTTGAACGCTCCCGCCTTTTAAACCCCACGTTGGATTGGACCGCGACGCATCCCACGGCCAACTTTGCGCAAGTCGAAGCCAAAGAAGCCACCCGAACGCTACAAGAGCAGTATTTAAAGCACGTGAGTCAGGCATCGGCGCTGTGGCTCATGGTGGACGATACCGACGGACAGTCTCTTGCGAGCCACGCGGACGAAAAGGGAGCGAGCGCCAGGGGGACGACCGAGAGCTCGGTCGCCACCGACGCGGGCACGTTGGCCCTTCAAGCGCAATTCCAAGACTTGATGCTCCAGAGCACCAAAGCGTTTGCGCAAAGTTATGGCTTTCCCTTGTACGTCATTGTGCGGCTTCATGAGACACCCAATAGTCCTGCCTTTGCGACGCGGTTAGCCGCCTGGCGACAGCGGCTCTTATCGTCCCGTGTCTTAGGACTCCCAGTGAACACGAGAGAGACGACAGCGTCGTCAACCGCGTCAACCCTAGGCGACGCCCCCAAAGGAAGTTCAAGAACGTCGAGCGAGTCGAGTGCAAAGCCTGCCAAGGAGGCAACGGCGGACGCTACGCCCTCGGTGATTACGGCCGTGTTACCCGACTTAGGGCACACGGCAGCCTTGGGGCTCGTGGAACTCCCGGCGGTGCTCTTTATTCCCGATATGAAGGCCCTCAACCACTACCCCGAATTTTTGCGCGTCAAAGGGGCGTTGGCCGGGAAAGATGCCCTCTTACTCGCAACGGGCGTCGTATCGAGTAACGAATTGGCCCGTCGCTTAATGAGTTTATTAAAGGCCGAAGTGGATCCCACGAGTAACCGTCGGGAAGTGATCCCCGGCGTGGGACTCACCCCGAGCCTACCCCCTAACGCAGTGACGGGGGCAACCCCAGTCGCTCCAACGCTTCAACCCACCACGGTGACGGGCACGACGTCTGGCACTCACCCTCACAGTACACAACCCTAAAGGAGAACACCCATGTCCCAAACGTTTATCAACTCGGATGACCACCACGCATTACTGACGGCCTATGGCGTTAATACGACGCACACGAGCCACGGGCTCACGACCGTGAAAACCCCGGTGAGCGGGATCACACGGCCCAACGTCGCCTTCCCTCGGGAGGACGTTCGTCGGCCACTGCCGCTGATCGGAAGTGAGAAAGCACGTCGTGAACAGGTGACCCAAACGATCCTTGCAATTCTCGAGGCAGCGGCCCTGCCCGCCCAGTCTGCTCAGTCTGCCCAGTCTGATTTAGCGGGGGTCCCCACGACTGGCTCCCACCCCATGAAGGAGACGCACTGATGACGATACCCACGAGCCGTTTTGCGACGCGAACCCTTCTTGGTGCGGTGAGTGTTGCGTTCTTGAGTGGGCTAACCCCTGCCCAGGCCTCCTTTGTGGACGAGTTTTACCAAAGTGCGATTCAAACCTCGGTCACTCCCGCCGGGGTCTACATGAGTAGTGAGGCGGGGATTGTCACGGGGGGCCGCTATGTGATGAAGTTGCCCCGGGAGAGTTTTCAACTCTATTCGATCGATGCCCCGCGGCTCAAAGCCGGCTGTGGCGGGATTGACGCTTACTTAGGGGCATTTTCGATCCCGTCCCAAGAAGAATTCATGAGCTTTTTACGTTCCATCGGAACGGCCCTTCCCGCGATGGCGTTTCAAATTGCTTTAAATGCCATGGCCCCGGAACTCAACGAAATGCTCTCACAGTATCGGGATATGCTGATGGAGTTTTCCAACATGATGAGTGATACGTGTCAGGCGTCTGAGCAGATTCTCGATCGTTCAGGCGCGAAAGCTTGGTTAGAGACCTTAGGACATCAAGCCCGCAATACGTTACGCAGTTCGGGGCGTGTCGAAGACGCGGCCGAAGCCGAACGGGTCACGAAAACCAACGGCGCGATGGCGATTGGCTCGGTAACGGATACCCGTAACGCGGGCGGGGCCGTGACGTTTGCGTCCGAAATGAACCTTACCTGGAGTTTATTAAAGAGTGCCAAACAAACCCGGTTTCAAACGTCCGACCGATTGGCGATTTTGATGTCCTTAGTAGGAACCACCATCTACCTTAAAACCGGGGAAGGCGACAATACGACCGTCAAAGAAGTCCCCCTAGCGCCCCTCCCCTTGTTGGACGATTGGGTGGGAAGTGCCCGCTCAACCGAGACGGTCAATTTGTCGGTTTATCGGTGTGATACCGAAGAACGGTGTTTACACCCGACGCTCACGACGCAGACCGATCGGAATTTGGCTGCGACGATTTATGAGGCGATGAAACACTATCAGCGTAGCCTCAAAGAACGTAACCCGGCGCTCGTGACCGACGAAGAACTGCAAACCTTGGCCGACATTTCGACGCTCCCGTTACTCAACTTCGTCGAAGTGGCGAGCTCCCCCTTAGCCGTTGGCTATTCGGAGAGCTTTATGGAAACCTACGCCGAAGCCGCTGCCTATGAGGCGCTCCTCACGGCGACGCATGCCTTGATGGATGAACTCCACCAAATCATTGGTGGATCAGGCAAAACGCTCACGGCGGTCCAAATTGAGTACGCCAAAACCCTGGAAAACCGGGTGGCGACGTTGACGGACGCGCTCGCGCAAAAAGAACAACTCTTAGCCAACAAACTCTCGCAGGTCGCCGACTTTATTCGTGAAGTGGAACACTTGCGTCGGGTGGTCTATGGGGAAGCGACCGAAAACACCCGACAAATGAGTGAACGGGGACGCCCATAAGGGTAGAAGGAGTCTCGCCATGAATGAAGCCTTAACGTTTTATGCCTTTTGGAACGGGGAACAGGTAGCCACGCTGTTGCATGCCATCGTGGGGCTCACCTCGAGTTCGCTCTTTACCCTCTTAGCAATGACCTTTACCCTACTCGGGTTTTTGGTCTTAACGACCGGGGCAAGCATTACGTATCGCCCTGTGGAAATCGTCTTTTTTGGGGCGGCCTTGGTCGTCATGATGGGGGTATTAACGCCGAAAGTCACGATTGCGGTCGAAGACACCCGAACCCATCGGGTGGAAGTGGTCGCGAACGTCCCCTTGGGGCTGGGTTGGCCCGCCGCCCGTTTATCCGAAGTGAGTTACCAATTAACGCGACTCTTTGAAACCGCGTTTAATGATGTGGATGCTGCGCAGTTTTCGCAGTATGGGGTGGTGTTTCCGCAAAAAGCGATCAATACGCTTTTGGCCGTGGGACCCGTGTCGGTGGCGCTACGAGAAGACTTAAACCAGTTTTTAAGTCACTGTGTGGTGCCGGAGATTGTCGAAAATCGCACGAAACGCGAAGAAGTGATGACGTCTGTCTCGCTTTGGTCCACGATTAAGGCCTCGGGTTGGGTCAACCCTGCCCGTCGTGTAGTGGTGGCGGGCGACTTGGTGAGTTGCCCTCAGGCGCTCACCAATATTGAAAGCGTCATGAGTACGACCGAACTCCCCAAAATTGAACGGCTCTTAGGGACCCAATTAAACCTCCCCGAGGTGGCCACCGAGAGTCTTGATGCGGCCGTGCGACGCGTGTTGCCAGGCGCCGAAGCCTTGATGCTGGGCGCGGCTCGTGACTTAACGGAATCGTTAAAGCAATCCGTTTTAATGACAACACTCCCACGAGCCGTGGACGATTTTGCACTTCGAAACCACTCCCCCATGACGGTCGCAGTGGCACTTTCTCGCTCCCAAGGCAATATGGCGGCCGAAATCAACTACCGCACAATGGGCGAAATGGCCGCACAAATGCTCCCCAAGGTACGAAACCTGTTGGAATTCATTATTTTGGCCGCCTTCCCTCTGGTGTTTCTGGTGATGCTGATGTTGGGACACAAGTCGGGAACGATTTTGCGCTCCTACTTGGCGATGCTCTTTTCGATTTGCTTGTGGGGTCCCCTGATGGCTGCCGTCAATTACCTCATAGTGCACACCGACGCCAATACCATGAATCGCTTGGTGGAAGCCACGGGCGGGGTGACCTTAGCGAGCCTCGCGGCGATTCGTGAAGCGGGCGCCACCAGTCAATCAATGGCGGGCTACTTGATGCTTTTGGTGCCCCTTTTGGCCTACGCGATTGCACGAGGCTCCGAAATGGGGGTCGCCACGCTCACCAACTCCCTCATGGGACCGGCGAGTTCTGCTGCCCAATCCCTGGGGAACAGCCTAGCGATGGGGAATGTGAACGCTGGGAATACGAGTTTAGGGAACGCTACGCTTAATAACGACAATCGCAATAAAACGGATCAGAGCAGTTACTTTGCGGGACCCACAACGCACACGACGAGTAACGCGTATGGGAATGCGGTGTTTGACACGTCAACGGCACAGAGTGCGAGTGGGTCGGGCGTCACGCAAAGCGCATCCTCTGGGGGATCGGCCTATGGAGGAGCGTCGTATCAGGCGGGTTCAAGTGCGACGGTGACTTCCATGAACGTACGGCTGTCGGACGTGGGGGTGAGTTTGGCCACGGGAGCGAGTCGCTCGTTTGGCTACAGCGACAATTGGAATAGTTCTTTGGCCACGAGTGTCACCACGTCGACGGGCTCCATGTCCACCGCGGGGATCAATCAACAGTACGAAACGGGCACGAGCGTCAACAATGCGGAACGCAGTGCACAGGCCATGAGTTCGCAAACGACCACGAGTGCAGCGACCCAAACCTCGGTTAGCAATCAGATGTCCACCTCGCAAGGGGCTGGTATGCGGTCGGAAGGGGTGGCAACGGATCAGTTGTCGTCACAGGGGCACGTAGAACTCAGTAACGCTATAAGAACTATGACTAGCGAAACTGGTTCATTAAATCAAGAGGCCCCCGCAATGTCTGATAGTTCTGGGCTAGGATCACTTCCAACCATGAAAACTCCAGAAATTAATGGGCTAGGTTTAGTCGGAAATAGTTCAAAGAAATCCAATACCTTTAACCCTTCGGAATCTGGAGCTCAGTCTTTAGTTGGCGGAAATATTGGACTAAGAGCAACGACTAATATAAGCGGTGCCCACACTGAGTCGAGTGGCTTCTATCAGGACTCCAGAAGTGGAGTAACAACCGACGATTCGCAGTCAACCTCCAACGTAGCTAGCAATGGAGAGTCTTACTCGTCGGAATCGACGAACCTTCACCAGTCTAACCAACATAGCTCTAATGGTCTTTTTGCTAATTCTCAATACCAAAATGGCAAACGGATCGACCAAACGGAGCTGGGGACCCGCTCTTATGGAGATAACAGTGTGACCCAAGACAACGAGATGGTATCAGTTAATAACAGTCCTGTGACTATGCAGATGGCCATGCAGTTAGCCAATGGTAGCGTGACAGACGCCCTCCGAGCGTTTAATCAAGGGCAGGCTCCACGTAAAGCTCTATCTCATCAAATGAAAGATAACTTCATGCTTCCCGAAACCTTAGGTGACCGCGGAGTTCAAGAGCAAAAAGCAATGGCGTCGCAAAAAAATGGCCTCACTCAAAATCAAAACAAGTTGAAGCAAGATCTTGATCACCGTTCAGCTCAAATACATGAAGTAAAACCTCATGCACTCCCTGTTACCCCTGGTCATATGAATCTGCCGTCTTTACAGAACAAGAAAGATGACCAAGCGTTACTCATTGGAGCTAATAAGGTAGTCAGTGCAATGTTTGCCAATAATGAAACTGGGGTGAAATCGGTGTTAAGTAGAACCTTTGGCTTCGGTATTGGTTATACCTCACCTGAAGTACTCCAACAAAAAATATTAGAAAAAACTAAGGATAATAGCGAAGCTAGAGATTTCCTTATTTCTATTGCACAGGACACAAGAAAATCTTCCACTGATATCCTGACTGGCTTTACTGAAAAAGTTAAATAACTCCAAACCTTAAAGATAATACTTGTTCGATATAAAACCAAGGCCCAATTTCAGATGTCGTTTTCTTCTTTTAATCTCTATTTTTTCATCTTTAGGCACAACGGTTGCATCGGCCCACCAAGTTGGGCGCTCATGCATCCAATTTTCAAAAGATTTTTGACCGAAATCTGCCTTGATTTTTCTATGAAATGGATGAATAAGAAATTTCACAGAATTGATTAATAGAAATACAGCAACACAAGGGTAAATCTTTCTAAACCTACCACGATAAAAAATCCAATGATCTCCGCAGTCTTTAATCATGTACATAGCAGCAAACCCAAACCAATTTTCTATACGAAACCCAAAACATGACATAGGTCAATACAAAAATTAAATATGTATCAATGTAGTACCTTATGAGTTTTTCCGATTTCGTATTTTCTTTATTTTCAGTTACTTCTATATTAAAACGACATCAATTTAATTTCAAGCAAAATTTAAAAGGAGTTTAGACCATGCGCACCTTTGAGGAGATTCAACACATTGCCATTGAGCTCGGTTTTCGGAGTTTAATGCCCTGCTCCGGTATCCATAACCCTAAGAAACTCTGTGAATTGGAGCGTCAACGGATAGTTGTCGAAGAGCCTCAATGGGCGGACAAAACCGAAGAAGCCCCAAATTCGGGGATTTACTGTCAATTTCGCAGTAACGGAGACATTTATATTGGGAAAACCACAGACCTATTACGTCGTCATCCCAGCCATATTGAAAGGCGTCAGTACACCGTAGACTTTCTGGCGTTTCGGTTTTGTCCCCCCGATGGCTTAGATGACGAAGAAAAACGTTTTATTGATCGTGGTATTGCGCTTCACTTGGATTTAGCCAATAAAGTCTATAACTGGGACGATATCGAAGACACCCCTACCCCCACCTATGACTCAGTCGTCTCCATCGTGCAGCAAGAGACGCACTTTAACCAATTAGTCCAACGTACCAAAGGGGATATGGCCTGGCAAACCCTCTCTCGTACCGCACGCAGTTGGGAAGTGGCAGAATGGGATGCGTTCATGATTACGCCCGCGCATGAGCAAATCCTTGCTCATGCACGGGAATTTGTGAGCCTTATCCTCCCGCAGCCACACCGTAGTGTGGAAACGTTCTGGCAAATCTCGCTCGCGAGCGTGAGTTCCAGTGCAGTCGTCCCTCACTTGACGATTTGGTCCGGGATTTCACTCCTTTTAAAAATTTTTAGTTTTTATAGTGCACCGTCTGCCCTGTGGGCGATGATGCCCTTTTATGTGCCCTGGGTAAAACGCTGTATCGGAGACCAAGATATTGCCACCGCGTTTCCCTGGGTGAGTTTTGACCTGAATCCGCTGGGCAAGGAGATTGAGAGGGACAGCAGTACGGAAAATGCTGATCCCAATGCCCTCATCCGTCCGATTGGTACCAGCGTGTTGCCCGTGGAGGCGGTGCCCGCTGGGTGCGAACGTTCGCTTTTACGCTACCAGCATCTCTACCGATACTACCAGACGCTTTCTGAAGCGGACCAAGCCATTATGCGAGCGTCTCCCATTACACACGTGGATTTACGCGAGATTGGTACCCTGACGGTACCGCTTACCATGATGACGGACACCCTCATTAATACAGTGCTGACTCCTGCCGTGGCTCTAGCTGCAATGGCGTTTTTAAAAACAGATCCAGCCGTTCATCAGACCTCCCACAATCGACTCGCAGCCCACAAGTTGCTACTGCATGTATGATTGCGCGATCGATGGGCTAGGTCGTTCTGGCTATTTTGAATATTTCCGCGGAGCACGGGTGCCAGGCTTTCCCGTATGGGGGTTGACGTTACCTCGGGTTGTCCAATTGTTGAGATCGGTGCCATCCGGACGGCTACGATAGTGGCCGCGCACATGGGTTCCGTCTTTGCGGGTATAGCCATTCACCCACCGTCCCTGAGGATCCACGCGGGGAGAACCGTAATATGATCGTCCAGAAAAAGGTTGACTATAGCCAGATGACGAATAAGAACGAGCCTCGGTACTGATGGGACTCAGAACAAAGAGTAGGCTCAAACATAGGGTCAAAAGCGACGGGAAAACGTTGGTCATAGTCGGGTCCCAAAAGTTCAGCGGTTATCGGTTGGGTTTGTCGGTGAATTGCCTTATCGTTGGGTTAACAATACACGATTTTTCTGCTACGATGCGAGTTAATCAAACGGCGATTTGCCTTCTGTCCCCATCTTTAATCCAAGACAATCATGTTTGAAAAACTCTTTGAGCGTACCTTTTTTAGCCTCCGTTGGCTCTTAGCTCCCATCTGTTTGGGTCTTTCCTTTGCGTTAATTGCGCTGGCTGTCAAGTTCTTCCAAGAACTCACACATGTGCTCCCGCATGTCTTTGAACTCACCGAAGCGGACCTGACACTCTCGATTCTTTCCATGATCGACATGGCGCTCGTGGGCGGACTCATCGTCATGGTGATGTTCTCCTCCTACGAAAACTTTGTGAGCCAAATGAACTTGGACCGCCCCGAGGATGATCGCTTAGGGTGGTTAGGGAAAATGGACGCGGGGTCCCTCAAAAACAAGGTGGCAGCAAGCATCGTCGCGATTTCGTCGATCCACCTCCTGCGGATCTTCATGAACATTCCGTCGATTGAAAACGACAAACTCATGTGGTACGTCATCATCCACCTGACCTTTGTGCTCTCCGCACTCGTCATGTGCTGGATTGATCTCTTAACCAAGAAATCCCACTAAGCGTCAAGCCGTTGGGTCGTTTTCTAAAAAGAGCAGCCGAAGGGGTTGCTCTTTTTTTGCGGATGGCCTTAGCGTAACAAGATGGTCACACGCGACAAAAGTCCTGACCCTCGCTTTGAAACGCTTCAGGGCAAAGGGCTTGGGACTTCGTTCAATGAGACAAACAAGTCGATTTTTCGGAGAGTTCGACAAAATGACGTACCCCCTTTTCGACAAAAGCCCTGTACCCACTCTCTGCTAACCTGGCAAGCGTGGAATGGAGGGGCAATCATAAGGGCTTCTAACAATCAGGGAAACTCCTTAATCGGATATCTTGCTTTTTGAGGATAAAGAGCATAGAGTTAATTAAGTGGACTGGATCTCCATCCTATCCACTAGATACTCTGTACTTCATTGGGTCAGTCAGGGTACCTAATTGAGGCCACTCTGGGGTCGACAGACTTCAGGGCGAAACGGACAGGGGCGAGGAAGTGATGAGATCCTCGCCTCTGTTTTTTTGGTCTAATTTTCGCCCGTCTTCTTATACAGGCAAGCTATTACGCCCTACCAAGGGTAAACCCTTAACAATTGAACATTTCTTTATTAGAATAGTATCTATTTCTATTTTAGACGATTAATCGATGTCCAAAACACCCCCTCGTCAATATACGGTTTCCCTAGAAAGCATGACCTCACATGGTCAAACCGAGTTTGCTCGATTGCTGGAATTCTTGAAAACTCATGGGGTTCTATTTCGTGACAGATATACTCACCCCATTGGTAAGCGTAGTTTTTCCTTTCAATTGCGTCTCACGCAAACCACCATAGGAAAATTCTTATGGATCAAACATAGTGCAGCCTCCTTTGAAACGGCATATCGCCCTACCCCCTCAACGGCCGGAGGAACCTCGCCCCACGTGACGCGTGATTTACGACTGATTTTTATCTTGGCGGGTGAGCGAACCCGTATTCTGGAAGGGCAAAGTATTAAGTTAAAGGCAGGCGACTTCATCATTACGGAAAGTAGCCAATTTGAACGCTTTTCAACAACGGACAATGAGGTTTTCGAAATTATTGTCTCAGAGGACTACTTCTACACGCATGCTGGGTTTAGAGCAGAGCGCTTCATTAACCATATCTTTGACTCCAGTACCCCCGTACAGCGTCTATTCGCGCGACACGTGCATCTCTTAGCCCACGATATCGCCCTACTGGATGCCCGGGATATCGCCAACGTGTGTGATGGGATTTTCTGCTTTTTACGAAATGTACTCTCCGAGCAAGACCGTGAAGGAAACTGTCCTCAGAGTGATATGCCTAAACCCGACCAACTTCGGCCCAAAGCGATGGATATCATGCAACATTATGTCCGACAACCCGATCTTCGCCTGGACGAGATTGCTGAAAAACTCGGTATAAGCACGCGTTACCTCAACCTGCTTTTTGCCGATGTTGGTACCACTCCGATGGCCGTACTACGGGATTTGCGTCTTAAGCGGGTGGCCATCCAATTAACCGAAGAGCATATGGATACGGTATCCATTGAAAAAATTGGCTTAGCCAACGGTATTCCCAACCCATCCCATCTCACACGGCTCTTTAAAGCCAAATACGGGCTAACCCCTAAGGCTTGGCGAATCCAAAATAGTACGAAAAAAGTCTAGTTCTATTGCGATTTTAGAACAGAGTCACCCTACTCGTCCGTTGCACTTCTCGATAAGCTTGACAGTACCGCTCTTTAGACCCCTAACGCAAAGAGCGTTCTTTTAGGAGAAGTTAATTATGACGGAGACCATTTCACTGTCGCGACGTAATCTCTTTACGGCTGCGGGAGCTTGTGCGATGAGTTCCATGGTCGGGGGCTGTGCCTCGCTTGTGGGACAAGAGGAAAGTGCTCTTAAAACATTCCGTGCCAGCTGCACGATGGAATGTATTCACTGCCATCTTAAAGCCACGGTTAAAGATGGAAAAATTGTCAAAATTGAATCCGACAATCCTTATGATGGCAAAGCGTGCGCAAGAGGGTTGTCGCGTATCAAATGGGTATACGCTAAAGATCGCGTACTCACACCACTTAAGCGTGTAGGTAAAAAAGGGGAAGGCAAATTTGAACCCATGACCTGGGACGAAGCCCTCGACCTGATCGCGAGCAAAATGAAAGAAGCCATTGCCCAAAATGGCTCCGAAAGTATTCTGTTTTCCAGTGCCTCGGGCAATATGGATAGTTTTGCCAATGCAACGATGGGCGCCTTTGGCGACTATCTGGGTGGGGTAACAATTCAAACGGGTAGCCTGTGCTGTGGGGCAGTCACGGCCTCGATGGTCCCGATGTTCGGTAAACGCTATGTGGACACCCGTGACACGATTGCGGACGCTAACCTCATCATCGCTTGGGGCACGAACCCCCTAGTGAGTATGCAGGCTTACTGGAAACGCTACCTCGAAGCCAAAGCAAAAGGCGCCAAACTCATCGTCATCGATCCACGACGCTCTGAAACGGCTGCCCGTGCTGACCAATGGATTCCGATCAAACCCGGCACCGACGTAGCGCTTGCCCTCGGGATGATTCGTGTGATGGCCAAAGAAAAGCTACTCAATACCGACTTCTTAAAAGCCCACACGGGGGCCGCTTATCTGGTCGACAAAAAAGGGCAGTTACTTCGCGAAAGTGACGATAAAAATAGCTACTTAGTCTATGACTTGAAAACGAAGACTATCGTCCGCCATGACACTGCTGGTATTGATCCAGCCTTAACACTCGACACGATTCGTTTACCGAAACAATCGGTTGCCGCACGGACCGTTCTCTCGATGTTGTTAGCCGAAGCCGAGGTATGGAGTCCCGAAAAAGTCGAAAAAGAAACCCGTGTTCCTGCCAAAACCGTGGTTGAACTAGCCCGGGCGTATGCAACGAGCCCCGCTGCCATGATTATCCAAAACATGGGGTCGTTCCAGCGTGTGGAAATGGGGACCTATGCTGCCGCTGCCCATTTAACGCTTGCCACCCTGACGGGGCAAGTAGGCCGTGCTGGGACGGGCGTCTGTGACGCCGGTGGCGCTGGGCAAATGGCGAAGTTTGGTAGTCCCATTCCTGCCCCCAAAACTAAACCCAAGAAAGTGCCAGGCCTACCCAAAGCCAAGTTTGGCGAATGGACGTTACAAGATAAGCCCACCAAGATCAATGTGTATTACACCCAAACCTGTGCTCCGGTGGGCTCATGGCCCAACACCAATGCCGTGATCAAGGCGCTCGAACACATTCCGTTTGTCGTGGTGGCGGACTCCTTGATGACACCGACGGCGAAGTTTGCTGATGTAGTACTCCCTGTGACTACGGTCTTTGAATACGACTCGCTTTTAGCCGGTCATCGCACCCACTACGTTCAATGGTCCGAAAAAGCCATTGAACCGCAAGGCGTGGCAAAACCAGACTACTGGATTTGGGCCCAGTTGGCCAAACGCATGGGCTTTGGTGAAGCATTTGATTTAACGCCCGACCAAATGGCTGAAAATGTGCTGAAACCGTCGGGAATTAGTCTTGCGGCCGTCAAACAGGCTCCTGTCTGCCCGGTGGGCGACAAAAAATGGATTCCTTATGAAGGCGGTCGATTCGCAACAAGCACGCAGAAAGCCCATCTTTACGTGGAAGACTGGGCGCAGAAAGGCTTCTCCCCTGTGCTTCACTGGTACCGACCGAAGGAAAGTCCTGAAGGAAACCCTGAGTTAGCCAAACGTTACCCCTTACAGGCAATCCAACGTAAAGTCATTCGTAACATCCACACCAGCCACCAAAATAATGAATGGTTGCGTGAGGTATTCCCAGATGCGCCCGTTGTTCTCATGCATGAAGCCGATGCGGCGCGTCGAGGGATTGCCGACAAGGACATGGTCGTGGTGTATAACGATCGCGGTGAGCACCGTGCTCGTGCCGTTGTGTCACAGAACATTATCGAAGGAACGCTGTGCCTAGAAAACGGCTGGTGGTTTGGGGTCGACGGTTTTGTTCCGAGCTCCGTACTCACGAACGACACGGTGGAGCCCTTAAGTGGGGCAACGTCCATTTGTTCTACGTTGGTTAATGTTCGCAAGGAGGCCTAATCATGGCAAAACTCGGATTCGTATTTCATGGCGAACGTTGCAACGGTTGCGCCGCCTGTGTTATCGCCTGTAAAGAAGAAAAAGGACTCCCGGATGGGGTCTGGCTTCGTACACGTAAAGAAAACCCCCACGATTGGTCGTTTTTGACACAACCCTGCAATCATTGTGATGAACCAGCCTGTCTGGCGGCCTGCCCCGTCAAGGCATACCACAAAGAGCCTAACGGGTTAGTGATTCAGGATCATGCAAAGTGTATTGGTTGTCAGGCCTGTGTGAAAGCCTGTCCCTGGCAAGTACCCAGCTATTCTGCAGAGGAAAAGAAAGTCTACAAGTGTGATGGTTGCATCGCTCGACTCAAAGACGGCAAACGTCCCGCTTGTCTGGAAGCCTGCCCTGCGAATGCCATTGAGTTTGGGGATATTGATGAATTGCGTCAACGTTACCTCAACGCTGAAGAGGGGTTTGCGTGGGCGAAGAAAGCCTTTGGCTATCCTGACCCTCATCGCACGCAAGCCAATGTGGTCATCGTGCCGTTGAAATAACGGCTTAGGGAATTAATTTTTACCCCCTTCAGGCTAACGGGCCTAGGCTCGTTAGCCTTGTTGTTTTTGAGTGTTTATCCCGTTCATGCGATCGAGACACGACTTCATACCTTTCTAATAGAGGCTGTAATTTTTTTGTAATTACTTTTCCGCATCCTGTTATCAAAATCTAATTTTTCTCGCTTAGTCTAAATCCTAGGGTGAATGATCAGGGAAGACCTCTACACACCATCCCTGAGTTCCGTTCATACATTACTAGCAGGAGAATCACCATGGATGTGACTAAAAATTCCAAGCTCACCCGTCGCCATTTAATTCAAGGTGGCGTTGGGGCTCTCGCGACCACTGCGCTCACCAATAGCGTGGCCAAAGCCTCCCCCTCCCCCATTCATTGGGATGAAACCTTCGACGTCATCGTCGTCGGTAGTGGATTGGCAGGTTTCTGTGCCGGTATTACCGCTGCGGAATTAGGCCGTAAAACGGTTATCTTAGAGAAAATGGGGGCACCGGGCGGTTCCTCTGTGATTAGTGGCGGGACCTTTGCGGCCTGTAATACGCCCACGCAGGCCAAAGAAGGCATCCAGGATAGTGTGGAAAAATATGTCCAAGATGTCATGAAAGCCGGTCAACGACTTAATGTGCCTGCTCTCGTGCGTGTGATGGCCGAAGAATCGGCCTCTGGCTTGCAATTCCTCATGGACCGTGGGGCCCAATACAACCCCGAATTACGTATTGTCGCAGGGCACAGCGTCAAACGTTGTTTCCAACCGCTCTATAACAATGGACTCAGTGTGATTCAGCCCTTATATCGGCACTATATGTCACTCAAAGGGGCTGACCTGCGTCTGCGCACCAAAGTGGACGAGATTATTCGTGATCCTAAAGGTCGTGTCGTTGGTGTTAAAGTACGTGTTGCTTATCTTTTTGATCCCGAGAGTCCAGCGGACGACCGCCTCAACACCTCTGGGGTCGTGAAATATTTCCATGCCCGACGTGGTGTCATTTTTGCGAGCGGTGGATTCTCACGTGACTTTGAATTCCGTAGTCGCGAATTCCCACAATACAACAAAGTGCCCTCGACGGTACAGTTAGGGGCAACGGCTGGCGCCCTGAAAACCATGATGAAAGCGGGAGCACGCAGTATTCATCTCGCTCATGTGCGTTTCGCGATTTCTATCGGCTACGAGGACATTGAAAAAGGGATTTTGATTGATCAGAAAACCGGCAAACGTTTCATTAACGAAGGGGCTCCTCGCATGGGCCTCTCATACAAGATCATCGATACGGTCAATGCCGGGAGTGACTGGCCAGCCCTCATCTATGACGAGAAAGGACTTGCCACCCTTTATGATCGCGATAAATTAAACATCATTCTCAATAACGGAGAAATGCCCAAATTCGAAACCCTTGAAGCGCTCGCTGAGCATTTCCGGATTCCTAAAGACGCCCTCCTCAGTAGCATTGAACGCTATAACGGTTTCTTAAAGGCGGGCAAAGATGAGGATTTCGGCAAAGACTTTGCTAAGACGCATGCCGTTCCCATCCTCAAGGGACCCTTCTATGCGTGCCCAGTCTATCCTAAATTTAATTACTCCCAAGGCGGTATCGCTATCGATGAACGCACACGGGCCATTAGCGCGGAAGATAACGCGATTATTGAGGGACTCTTTGTGTGCGGGGAAGCCAGTGGAGGCGTTCACGGTGCAGTGCGTGTCACAGGATGCTCCATGAGTGACTGTACGGTCTTTGGACGCATTGCGGGACGAGAAGCGGCCAACATGCCCCTTGCATAACCCATTCCCACTCATTGCACCATTTAAGGGAGACCCCTGCCATGAAAAAATCATTTTTTGCGTTCGTTTGTTTGTTGCTTGCCAGTACCAGTGGCTCGGTTTGCCTAGCGGCTAATGCCGCTACGGCCAATCATGCCGTGAAACCCCATCATCAAGGGTTACGTTGCCAGGATTGCCACCGTGAAGCCAACCCTAAAGCGCCGACCGTGGTTCAATGCACGCAGTGCCATGGGTCAGCCGAAAAAGTGGCACAGTTAACTGAAAAACAGCACAAACCCTACTACAACCCCCACAACTCTTTGCACTATGCAACATACGCTGATTGCGTGCTGTGCCACCGCGAACACAGTGCTTCGCGACTTGACTGCAACAACAGCAATTGTCACAAGGAGTTCACTTATAAAGTTCCCTAAACCCTGACCGTATCAAGGGAATCGATTAACCAATCGCTCATTCCTTGTCGGCAGCCGCCTAGTGAGTCTGATGAGACTCACTAGGTTTTTCTTTCGTATCCCCCGTCTGTCGATGTGGCGAGCGACTCCATTTTGTAGCCAATACCCGAATAGCTGATGATGCCACAGTCGCCTTCGAGCCCTTTTTCGCGAAGTTTATTACGTAACCGGGTAAGCGTCACCCGTAAGTAGGCAAGCTCCCATTCATGGTCACCTCCCCACACATGAGCCAATAACTGCTCATGAACCATGACGGTATCAAGGTGACGCATCATATAGGTTAAGAGTTTAAACTCGTTCACACTCAAACGAACCTCTTGTCCAAAACACATGACGCGTCGCTCAAGCAAATGAATTTGTAGTGGCCCATTTTCCAGCACTGACATCTGCCCCGGCATACTCACATCATCAGGCTTTGCTCGTCGCAACACAGCCTTCACCCGTGCAAAGAGCTCTTCGAGCGCAAACGGTTTCCCTCTATGTCAAAATACTTCATGATATAAAATGAAGAGGGTCATGGAGGAATTATCTTGCCTAAGCAGAATAGAA
>OOCP01000388.1_pt1 | contig 58147 bp, 47 predicted proteins | sample 1671511 | NCBI WGS metagenome assembly OOCP01 (sample SAMN06348164, study PRJEB24527) | human gut metagenome | biome: human gut; feature: ankylosing spondylitis patient; material: feces | host: Homo sapiens | place: China | collected 2015-10 | reverse complement strand
ATTGGTATACCAGTCATCATAAAGGCTCCCTTGGATCGAAACATAGTCATTTAGGTTGATGGATAACATGCCGTCAGGAGTCCAGGTATCCCACACCTGTGTATAGATGGTGTAGTCGGTGGCATCGGGGAACCACAGCGGTGTGAAATGCACTGTCCGGTCATAGGTGGAAAACTCGTTGGGCTTGAAGATGAATTTTGCACTTTGGCCGCCGGAACGCTGCAGAAGCCGCAGATAGGTCTGATACTGGAACTCAGGAAATACGGAAAAAGCAGTTTGGGGATAAGTAATGTGGCTGGTCGGGGCATCTGTGGACAGCGTTGCCCGCACTTCGGTTTTAACGCCGTACCCGCTTTTCATCGTCTTGCCGGATGCTGTGGGTACAATATCGTCTGGCATTAGGGACATCTCGCCGCTGATGGAAGCGGAGTAGCCCGTATATTCGTATTCCCAATATCCTTCATCCACCCAGTGCCCGCCATCTTCACCGTGGTCGCACCATACCCATACAGGCACCCAGTAGCAGCTCCAGACGCCCCAGTTGGCAGTGAGCTTCTGCGTTTCACTGGGGAGGGGCGGCACAGAGTAGCCGGGATTCGTGTCGGTTGCCACAGGGTCAGGCGGAATGTGCTCATTCAGATCCACGATCTTTGCAACAAAGGTATCCTGAGCGGTATAGGCGCCGCTGACAGATACTGTAATGGTCACGGTCTGTGGGGTGGAGGGGGTATGCCATTTGACCCAGACTACCTGACTGTCACCGGCTGGGATCACTATATCATTGACCCGGTAGGTGGTGCCGAGGATATGGAAGGTAACCGATGCCGGATTATCCGGCGTCAGATCCTGATCTGTCCGCAGTGTGACGGCGGTGATCACATCCGTATCTACTCGGTATTCGACATCAGGGGCCTCAATTTCTCCTTCCGGCGGAGCTTCATCAAACCAGACGATACCAACGCCAAGGGTGCTGATGATGTCGGAATTGTTCTGCTTTCCAGTGGTGCTGCCTGTCCAGGCGGAGATGCCAAGGTCGCTGAATTCCAGGAACATTGACAGCGGCAGATTTTTATGGGTAAGCGAGGTCATGGTTTTCCGCAGATTGCCGCCGGACATCTGATCATACAGGCCGGCTTCAGTAGCTGTCATACAGTAATACTGGCCGTTGTGCGTGAAATAGGCAATGGGCTCGATCAGCAGCTTGTACTCGCCGGCAATCATCCGCTCATAATCGACTCCGGCTGCCTGAGCGACCATCATGCACGCATATTCAGAACAGAAATACCGTTTGATGGCTTCGATGTTGCTCTGCCCCTTGCTGCTGACGATTGTGGGCATAGATTGCGTAGGTCTAATGCAGGAATAGGCAACGCCGGACTGGAGGGACAGGCCGGCGCCGCCCAGGTATTGCAGTTTGTTGACTTTCCCAAAATGGAGAAGACTGGTCTTCTGCGTCCGGTTTGAAAAGTCCAGCGGAGAAGATACGGCAGTTCCGCTGGATGCGTCAACAACAGTAATGCGGACGCCATCGTTGCCTGAGTTCCAGAAGTTGCTGCTTGTGCCGTGACCCATGCTGCCACCGCCGCCATCTATGTTTCCATTTCCGCCCGTTGCAAAGGCAGAGGAGGGGAATAGACAGAAAACAAGGGTAAAGCAGCATAGGAAGGCGAGAAGTCGTTTCAAATACATCACGCTCCATTCCTTTTGAAAATAGGAAGGCCGCCACAATCCTGTGACGGCCAAGTAGTGCCATATTCAGTTGTAGTAAATCAGCCCATATTGCCGACCTGTTTGTTCAGATCCCCATCGCTGTCACCGGTGGACTGCTGTACATCGCCGGGAACAACCCAGCCAAATACCGGATCGTATATAGCTCCATTTCCATTGCTGGAGCCTGGAACCGGTTCATTACTGGGCGGCGCTTGCTCGGCGGGCGGGGTAGTAACCTCCGGAACTGACGGGTCGGGATTGACGGTATGCTCCTGACCAGGATCTTTGATTTCGGTCTTACCTTCCGGCACCGGAGGAGGTGTTTCTTCAGGCTTTTCGGTATCGGTGAAGTCGATCACAACCTCATCCTCCGTTTGTGAGGTTACTTTGGGATATTCTTCTTTGACATCTGTGGACTGGCCGGGAGCATAAGCATCTGCTCCATTATCACCATCTGTCTGTGTGCCACCATCTGACCAATCGCCGGTGACGCTGCTGGGTGGGGATTCATCCGGTCTAAAATCTCCGGTATGGTCGCGGCTTACGAACCAGCAGACACCCAGAATAGTGACGCAGAGGAGAGCCAGCGAGGAAACAATAAAGCCTTTGGATTGGAAAAACTTCTTCATATTTTACATACACTCCTTTTTTGTTGTTATATAAAGCCTATACGGTAGAATGTGCCGGGCTTTCAACAGTATTGTTAGAATTTTGTGTTGTGGTAGCCTGTCAGCTCCACCCGTTGGGTGATAGCCGGATAACTGTGGCCGAACATCCGCACATAGAACTCCACGTCACAGTAAAAGATGTACTCAACCCGTCCATCCTCTACATTGAACTCCAGACTGATGTTGGAAACCTTGTAATCCTCCGTTGAAAGCGGAATCTTGGAGTCCAGGCCGCCTGCTACTGTAGCCTCCAGCATGTCGGTATAGTCACTGCTGGAGTAAAGGGTATTTAGGTACTCTTCAAAGTTGGTTTCACGCTGGGAACGGTAGGTATCTGCATAAATCGTGCCGCTAAGGTTATTTAACTCCATTTTAGCACCGTTGCGGATGTTGATGCAGGTGATCCGGATGGAAGCGTACAGGAGCAGGAAGGAAATCAGCATCACGATGCCTACCACAAAAAAGCAGGCGAAAAAGGTGATCTCGCCCCGTTCGTTTCGCAGTGGCTGTTTCAACCGCAGGAATATGCGTTTCATAGGTCACCTCACTTCCAGTAGTGCTCACTGACGCCGCTGCCACGGGCAACCACTGTGATGTTTACCAGGTCAAAATTCCAGAACCCGCCCAGTTTGGCATCTCCCTCGATAGTAATGAAGAAGGGGGTGCCCAACTGGATGGCATTTGTCATACCGGATGGCCTGGGTGATGTGTAGGTAGCGTCAATGGAGTAGGAAATATTTTCGGCTCCTTCGATCTGAGAACTCAAAAATTCAAACAGCTCATCGGTCTCGCCGTTGACGCCGCCGGAAAGCTGGATCTGTTTGACCATCTGATCGGCAGCATGGTCAAGTTCCTGCTTGGTGGAAATGATGCTGAACAGGTCAATAATGAAGGCCAGCAGCAGGACAGCGATGAAGATGAAGACCACCGTACTGAAATAGTTGGCCTCGCCCCGCTCGTTGTTCAGCACCTTCCGGGCTTTTTGAAAGAGAATAGAAACCACCACCTTTACTGAAATTGAAAACAGCCGCTCCAAACCGGAGCGGCTGCTATGCAAAGTTTTGACTGTACCAAGTATAACAGATATGGATTTACGGCGAAAGGGCAGGACTGTGCCAATGTAGAGACAATTTTGTGCCAACCATGTTTCTTTGAGACATTACAGCAGTGATTCCACCAGCTTATAGATGTCGGTAAATGGATTGACAGCAATTCCAAACGGTTTGCTGCTGTCATTTTGAAGATGGTATTGCTCTACACGTTTGGCGTTCTGAATCGCAATGGCTGTATGTTCTGCTAACTGGGTATATACATCGCCAGCTTTCTCATAATCAGGGAGATAAGTGGTCAATGCGTTTTTCACTGCGGGGTAGTCTTTGAAAAATTTGGTGGTGTACTGGAAATGCAACAGATACCAAAATTCAAAGCAGGGATTAGAGAGTGCAATCTGAATCCCCTTCGCATCTGCCATTTTCCTTGCCTTGGAGAGCAGACTGTCCTTTGCAGTGATGGGGTCAGGGTTGTTGTAGTTCACATCGCCGTCTGCAACTACCCATACAGAGTCTCCCTCTGATACGGAAATCTGATTTTTGTTCTGATATTCCACGGCTTTCCTGATCAGGCTGAGGTAATCAGTTTCACCTCCGCTGGTACGGCTGCCGACCACACGAATATCAATGTTTGTCTGACGGTTGCGGTAGTGTTCAAAATACTTAGGCTCAGTTTGAGAGCCCTCCGTCACAATCAGAATGACAGGCTTTATTTTTCTGCGTCGCTGTCCACGCTTTTCAATTTTTCCACGTGCCATTTTACAGCCCTCCCTTGATAAAGGGGATCGCACCATAACGGCCAATCAGATAGCCCTTCTCCACCTTGGCATCCTTGCGGATGGAAAAATCGTAAAGGGAGAACAGATCGGTAGCCGCTGTTTGCTCGTCTTTTTCGGTAAACCAAATCTGATCTCTCCTCAGCACATCCAGGTCAAGAAGATTGGTGTTGTGTGATGTGAAAATCAACTGGGCTCCATTTGGATTGAACTCCACGCTGTTAAAAAGCGAGACCAGATGCTTTGTCAGAAGAGGATGCAGATGAGCGTCCATCTCGTCAGCGACAAGAAGCGTTCCTTCATCCAGCACCTTTTTTACAACACCGATCAGTTTGAAATAACTGTTGGTGCCATCAGATTCCTCTGCCATGTTCAGCGCGTAGGAAGAAGTATTTCCCTCTGTATCCTGTACCGTGTGAATGGCCTCAATATTGGTAAAGATATCATTACGCTGAGAAGGAGCGGGTTCTGCATCACGCATCTGAAGGGACTGTATGCCAAAATCTGCAACACGCAGCATAGAGGCGATCACATGCCGGTAGTCATCATCTTTGAGTTGTTCTGCTTCAAGGCCGTAGGCGTCTGCAACAGAATTTTTCGTGATGATCTGGCAGGAAGCAAACCATTCCAGAACCGGAATCACTTTGGAATAGCTCCAGTTTGATGCGACAGACAGATAGAGCTTGTTGGCCGAAGTGCGATCCTTGAGAGTGTTTTGTTCATCGATATCAACGGTAAAGCGAAAATCTTTTGTGTCTTTTCGCTCAAAAATGAGTGCCTGCCTGCCATTGGGATAGTAATACAGATATTCTTCGATAACAGCTTTGTCTGTTACAGAAAAGCCATACGCATATCGGATGCCATTTGTGGTGAAGATGACCTCAAAGCTGCTGGGGCGAGAGGGTGTTTCCCGGTCAAACTTGAACGGCGAACGCTCAATGGTTTTGTGGAGCTGCTGGTTATGCGAAGTCAGCACATAATTTACCATGAACCAAAACGCATTCAAGACATTGGACTTTCCGGAAGCATTGGCGCCGTAAATCACGGCAGACTTCAAATGCTTTTTGTTTCCGTCCACAATCAGGTGCTCTGGATGTTCGTTATCCTTACTGGCAAGCAGGGATAACACGACATTATCTTTGATAGAGAGAAAGTTCTCTACACTAAATTGAATCAGCATAAAACAACCTCCTAAATCCTTGCTATAATATATTATATCCGCATTTTTGTGAAAAATCAACGCAAACGAAAAATAAAAATCTATATAGAGGATTTAAGAGAACAGTCGCGTGGAGAGGATATGCGGTGGGAGTTTCGGTAATGATAAAAAGCAAGCCTGGGAAACAGTTCGCCGCTGCTTCCCAGGCACTTTGCTTACAGGTTCTGACGGATGATCCGGGTAATAATACCTACGGCCACACCCCGCTCCATATCCAGACGGGTGACGGCAAAAGATACATCGTCCTTTTTGCCGGGCATCCGGTAGTCATAGCAGGAATGGGCTACCGCATTGACGCCATTGGAGAGGCGCACATAGACAACGCCCTTGTGGACATCTGTGACACGGCCGGCATACTTGCCCTGGATACGGCACTTCTGCAGGTTGTCCCTGTCGGTGTTCTCGGAAATACTCTTGATGTCAGCCTTGATGCCCAAGTCCTCCAAACTGTTGCGCCGCACGCTGAGAATACGGACCAGCACCTCGTCGCCTACGGAAAAACGCTCATGGGCGTCACCGATCCAGTCCCAGGCAAGGTCACGGGCAAGGATGGAGGTTTCAACGCCGAAAACTTCCACGCGCACAACCTTTTCGGCCACTGCAATCACACGCGCCTGGACGATGCGGCCCTCATAGACACGGTACATACCGGCAGCATCCGTATCCAGATAGAAAATCTGGCGTTTGCGCAGCATGGCCTCCTTGCGGCTGGCAACTACGCTGCGGGTTTTGGAGTCGATACCACGCACGATGAAGTCAATGTCAGAGCCGAGCATGTTGCCGAGGATTTTATTTTGGCGCAGCATAAGGTCGGCATATTCCTGACCGGAAGGGCTACGGCCCAGATTGATCATCATTTCCTTGATAGGGATAATAACACGGAACCCCTTGTAATCCACAACTGCCACCGTCTTGCGGTTGTCCAGCTGTTCAATGCCGCCCAGCTTGCCGGTGATGATCTTGCGGGTGCGGTAGGCATTATGGATTTCATGCCAGATTACATCATCACGGTCTTCGGCAGTCTCGACATCATCCCGGCTGCGGATGGTAAGGACGGGGACCTCGCTGCGCTGGGGGCGGGGCTGACGCCGGGGAGGAGAAGGAGTGGGGGCAGGAGCGGCAGCTTCCTCCACGACAGGAACATCAGGCTCCACAGCAGGTTCCTCCGCAACAGAAATGGTTTCGGCTGTATCCGCCGACTCTGTTGTTTCGGTAGGAACTTCCTCTGTGACAGTTTCTTCAGGAGCAGCTGCTTCTTTCTTCTTTCGGCTGGTACGCTTGGGCTTGGGAGATGCAGGGGGTTCCTGCACAGCGTCGGCGTTATCTTCGTAAACATCAGGCGGCTGCACATCAGAGTCTTCCGGCATATCAGTGGGAGCAGTGCTTTGATCGTCTGTTTCAGCAGGCGTATCCCCGAACATTTCCTCCTCGGTGAGTTCAGGAAGGGGATCTTCAGCCATATCTTCGGCAGAGGTGTCCTCCTGGGGCTGATCCATCTGCCCCAGCAGTTCGTTCAAATCCAGACCATCGCCAGCGTCAGCAGGAAGGGATTCAGGTTGAGCGGTATCGGCCAGCAGAGTTTCGCCTTCCGACATAACGGTTTCGGTAACAGGAGCGTCCTGTTCCAGAAGTTCTTTTTTCTTGGTTGCCATAGATTAAAACCTCCTATGAATTTGATAGTTTTGTTCAAGACAGGATGGAATCCTTGTCTGTGGTGATAATGCCTTCCGGCGTACCGGCAGATTTAGGGGCCGGAGCCTCTTTGGGTGATTTATCCGTGGGGGATGCCGGCTTGGTGGCTTTGCGCTTTGCCGGTTTCTTTGCTGCAGGAGCCGGTTTCGGCGTGGGCTGCGGTGTTTTGGCGGCTTCTTCTTCCAAGCGGCGCCATTCCGGCACATGGGCAGATGCTTTGCAGGAACGCAGGTACTTGGCTTCCGGGTGTTTTGAGTAATCCATTTTGTCTACCTGCAGAACCTTCTTGCCGCGGATGATGATGAGTGCCTGATCCAGCGGGAGCCGCAGGACTTCATCAGGAGTAAGTACAGGGCGTTTTCCAACACCGGAGGTCTCACGAAACTCCGGTGTATAGTTGGAGATACGCCAGGTGCCCAGCTGTTTGGACTTACTGGATACTGCTACGGAGGCAAGCCCTGTCCTGGCAGAAATAAATTCGGCAGTAAGCTGGTCTGTACAGCCTAAAAACAACTGCGCGTCACAGTTTCCAATGATCTCCTGCCACAAATTCTGCGGGTATCTGTTCTGCAATCCTGCGAGATTTTGGAACACACAGGACATGGAGATATTCCGGGAGCGTATTACGCTGAGCCGGCGGGAGAGGTCGGGGATCGTGCCGCACGCTGTCAGTTCTTCCCCAAGGATATGGACAGGCACAGGCAGTTTGCCGCCCTCGCAGTTGTGGTCTGCATATCGCACCAGTTTGATGAAGCAGAAAGATAGAAACAGCGAGGCCAGAAAATCAAAGGTGCTGTCCTGGTCGCTGGTAACGAGGAAGTAGGCACAGGGCTGCTGACCCGGAAGTTCCAGATCGATCTCATTCTTAGCGGTAATTTTTTTGATCAGCTCAGACTGGAATACCTGCAGGCGGCTGCCCAGACCGATAATCACGCCGCTTCGCACTGTGTCGCTGGCCTGCTTGAACAGGCTGTAGGGTGCTTTGGCAGGGTGCGTGGAAGGAAGCGCCTCGAACAATGTGTCAAGTTGGGATTCCCCATTGAGAGTCAGCAGCCGGTAGACTTCGCCAATGTTGCGGTTTTCTTCCGCATAGCCTTGATCCACATACAGTACCAAGGCCTTGAGCAGATTCATCTCGCAGGCATCCCAGAAATGGTCGCTCTTGCCATTGTTCGTGGTGTTCTTGATGATGACATCTACAAAAAGCTGGGCCATTAGTTCCTGTCCCTCAACTTCGGCAAGGCAACACCAGGAATCTGAGTTTTCAGGGGAAACGAGGTTGAATACCTTGACACAATAGCCCCGGCTGCGGAGAAATTCGCTTGACTTCTCGTACAATTCCGATTTGGGATCGCAGATGATCAGCGATTCTCCGGCGCCATTTTCGCCTCGGACAGTGGCCTGAAGGATACGGTTCATACAAAACGAACGGGTTTTCATGGAACCACTGGCGCCGTAGACTGCCAGATTACTGTTGATTCTGGTATCTTCCGGTATGCAGACTGCTTTGCCATCCAGCATACCCAGTACAACACCCTTGTGTTTGCGCAGATCGGGCACCAGATTCAGTACGCCGGACATCTCTTTGCGGGACATCCAGCCGGAGGTGCCATAAGTGCCTTTGGCGGAGTAGGAGAAATTACGGTCTTCATCATACTCGCCGGCATCACCATATCCCATGCGCATGACCATGATGAGCAGCACTGCTAACAAGCCAATGCAGATCAAAATGCCATACACGCCATAAGGCGGTCGGAGCACAGAGGAAAGGCAGAGAAGGAAGTCGGGCGAAGCGGCCAGCGGTGAAGTACCATCGCCGGGAATACCGCCGCCCTGTTTCCAGGTTGCATAGTTACCCAAAAGCTGTGCCAGAAAGCCGCCTGCGTATAGGATTGCAAGAATGGCAAAGGGCGCTGCAATCAGGCTCACGATCAGTTTTTTCTTGTTTATGGGAACAACCTCCCCTCGAATTTTGTGAAGTCAATGGTCTGGAAGCGCATCCGGGAACCGCAGTAGCTGCGAAGTACCTCTGCCTGGAAGTCAAAGCAGATCAGTGTGCCCGGGCGCTCGGATAGTTCGAGAGAGGTGTTAAAGCGTGCGATACGGGGCAGATCGCAGAAATAGCCAAATAGGACTGGTGAGCCATCCGGTGAAATGCCGTCATGCTCAATAGCCAGTCCGGGCTGCCTCGCAGTAAGACCTTGGAGCAGAATGCGATCCAGCTCCGCAGTTTTCCCAGGGTCGCACAACAGTGCAAGTATCACCTCCCCCTGATGGTCGTTGGTAAGATAAAGAAAATGCTCATAGCTGCCATCCAGCATGAAGAAATCATGTTTGCGTCCTCCGGTGCTGGTCAAAATCTGGTAAGCCAGATCCATGCTGTTGCCCAGAATCAGTCCATGAACATCCTCATGGCGAAACTGTGGGGACAGGCGCTGTTGGCAGATTACGCTCCAAATCAATGCCTTGACCCGCATTTCCGATTTGTAGCGCCACTTCATCAGGGCGCTGCTGCTGTTGTAGGTCACGAAGATGCCGGAGGGCGCAAGGAGTATTCCAGTGGAGCGGGAACTGCGGATCTTCGTGGTGTCGATCCCCATTTCTTTCACTTCTCTGGAACTGAAAAAAGCAGGATAGACAATCCTGCCGCCAGCGTAACCCTCCGGCGCAAAAATTGCCGGTTTTTCATCCCGATACACACATACACCCGCATTATCCATGGTCATATAGGTTTCTGCCAGGCGGTGTAGCCGGAGTCTTCGGTCAATTTCGCATTTCAAACGGTTGGTGTCGGTATCTCCCGTCAGGTAGCTGGCAAACCTGTCCGGTCGGCTATCCAGTAGAGTGGCTTTGGCTCGCGGCCCCAGACGGTAGCCGCGCAGTTTATCCCGGTAATAGGTACGCAGCAGCCCGTCTTTTTTCAGTGCAGTGACAACAGACTCCAGATAATATGGACTGCCGGGAAGTCTGTTAAGCTGGTCTGTGGGGAACTCGCCGGAGATGGCAGTCAGAGAGAGAAGCTTGTACGCCATCGTGTCTGGCTGTGGGAATTTCCCAAGTGATCACCTCCTTGTGGTGTGTGGCTTTTACCGAGACTGCAAGGAACTTCGGTAAAAATCCGTGGTGTAACGACAGAAAAAAGCCCCGAAATCCGGGGCGAAATACGATGTTGCGGCAGGTCGGACAAGCAATGGCTGAAAATGCTCAAAAATCCGAGATGGATTTTAGGGTGTTTTCATGCTCAGCAAGCCAGGCGGGAAACCGCTTTTTTTCCATGACACTGATTCTGGTACAGTCCTTTTCGCCCAGCGCAGCGGTGTTGTAGGCATCGCAGAGCAGGCCGGTATCGTCAGCCATGACGAAGGTGGAGAGGACATCCAGAAGCTGCTTTTCTTCCAGATTGTCGTAGTCACGGATACGCCGGGTGGGAAGGCACTGGTCATAAACCTGCGTAAAGCACACCACACAATCGCTGAAGTGGGGCATGGGATGCTCTTTGGCGTATTGCTCCAATGAGAAGTAGAACGGGTCGAGCAGAAACTCAGTGTTTTGCCTCTGCTTGCGTTTTGGGAGCAGGCCAGGCAGGGTGACCTCCAGTACACCGTCCTCATAGACAACCTCAATTCCGTGTACAATACCGGCGGATGTCAGGTAATCGCCTTTGCGGATGGTGGTGCTGGAATATATCAAATGCCGCAGCCTGCAGGCAATTTTCTCTGCCCGCAGGGCGGCATCAGTGGATAAGACTTCATAGTTGTCCGGATAGCGCTGAATATCCGTGGTATCCATCGCGTAAAGAGCATTGCTCAAACGGGATATATCATCAAGAATGCTTCCAATCCGGTGTGAGATGATTTTTCGTTCCAATCAAGTTCCTCCTGTTTTTTTAAAGTAATGCACCTGGCCCGCTGCATCCACGGTGCAGAAACCGGAAATGCCAGGGCAGTCAATGCGGCGAATGTCTTCCGGATTATCGACCAAAATGATGCGGCGTCCACCGCTGCGGTCATCCCGAAGCGCATGGTTGATCAGGGCCTCCTGGCCGGAAGCTGCGTAGACGATTTCGTATAGTTCACCGTTTGCAAAGAAGATAAGCTTGACCGGAAAATCACCGGGAGCATGGTATTCCACCTGCCCGATAAAATCCAAGAGTACCCAGGCAGCCCGTATCAGGGAGCTGTCCGATTTTGCTGCCCAACCAGACGGAAAGTAACCGCCTGTATCAGTTTGAAAAATACGGCCCTGCTTTTGCAGATGGGAGAGCAGGGTCTTGATGATTTCTTCTTTGCCAGGGTGAAAGCAAAGAAGCTGCTGCATATTGAGACCGGGATACATCGTGACGATCCGCAGCAGAGCCGCAGCTTCATTTCCATAGATTTCAGCCCTGGTCCTCATGGGTATCACCTCCAATGGCGTAATATAGGCGTATTCAAGACGCATTAAATAGGAAGGAAAGCCAGTCAGTGTAAGCCCAAAAGATGATCTGGCTGGCAAAACTGGCTTTTAGGCGTAATACAGACGCAAAGCAGACGCATAGCGGCGTCTGGCAGGAAAGTTGCACATGGGAATCACCTCGCTTTTCAAATTGTTATATCTGCTTTTCGCCAGATGTGGATTGTTCACGGCGTTTTCGCTCTACGATTTCACGCAGCTCGCGGCGGTCGGTAGTGATTAGATCCTTTTCCAGAGGGCTGGCTTTGAACTCCACCATAATATTGTTGTTATTGGTAGAAATCAGACCGTGACCTCTTTCAAAGTGAGTAATCTCCATTGTTTCAGCATCGGACAGGTGCAGGGCTTCCTGTACCCGCTGGGCTTCGTCGTCCTCCAGATTCAGAATGATCTTGGTCTTGGAGTTGTTGATGATGCCCTTACCGAATCTGCCGCCGTCAAGGTCAAAGAAATCAGCAAGATCCTGGCTTGCAAAAATCGAGGCGCCGCCGTAACCGCGTATGGTTTTGGCAATTTCCAAAAGAAAATCGCCGGCCAATCTTACACCAGCAGCACCGGCACCGGATAGAAGCTGCCAACACTCATCAATGAAGATGGCTTTTTCTTCTGTACGGTCGGCTTTGGCTCTGTCCCAAACAAAGTCCAGCGCCACAAACATACCTACGGTGAGCAGGTCTCCGGTGAGGGAGGAAATATCCAAAACAGTGTACTTGTTGTCGAGCCGAACATTGGTCTGCTTATTGAAGGTGCTGGCGCTTCCGTTTACCAGACGATTTAGGATGTGGGCCATGCGCATCGTTTCCTTGGAGGTTTTCAAAATTTCGTACAGGTCACCAAGCACCGGCATCTCACGGTACTGGCCGGGCTTTGCAGGGTCTTCCAAAGAGGCATTATCATGAGTGATGCCTTTTGTGCTATAGGTACGAACAAGGGCTTCGTCCAAAAGCTGTCGTTCCTCGTGAGACATATCGGGGATCAGCAGACTGAAAAATATGTGGAGCTGCTGGATCTTTGCTGCAAGTTCAGATAACTGGATGCCTGGACCGTCCAGAAGTTCATTCACCGAGCGGTCTACCCGCCGAATCTCCATGACATTGATGCAGTGGGGACTGGCCGGTGAAATCTGGATAAAGGAGCCGCCCACATTGGAGCAGGCGCGATGGAATTCATGGCCTTTTAGGGGCGCAACAATGAAAATGGGGATATTTTTCCGCCTCATTCGCAGCGCCATCAACTGCATGGTAAAGGTTTTGCCGGCTCCGCTCGTGCCAAGGATTGACATATTGGCGTTCTTATAGACCGCAGAATTGAAGATGTCCACGATAATAAGGGAACTGTTGTACTTGTTGACGCCCAGCAGGATACCGTTATCATCACACATCTCATAGGATGTAAAGGGATAACAGCTTGCCGCACCGCCTGTCAGCAGGTTGCGCTTACCCCGCTCATACAGTTTCTTTTCCATTGCCACCAATGGCAGGGCAGATAAAAACGCCTGTTCCTCCCGAAAATGGCAGGTGCAGGCGTTCATGTCCTGTGAGAGCAGGAGCTTTTTCATTTCGCTGACCTTCCATTCCAAGTCTTCCTCGTTGGAGGCAGTAATGGTAATCAGCAGATTCAAGTAGTAGAAGTCCTCGTTGTTGGCAAGGCCCTCTTTGAGAAAGTACCCGCTTCGGATAGCGCCATCAATGTCATCAAAGTCGGTGTTGGTGTCGCTGGCGTCCTTGATTTTGGAACGGTTGATACGCAGCTGCTGTCCGACTTTCTGGATGATGGTTTCTTTGGGCTGACGGGAGAGGAACATATCCATATCGATCCCATCACCGGCATTGACGATAAGACTGAGCCAGCCGGCTGGAACCTGCGTTTTGTAGCCATCAGAGGGCACCAGCAAATAAGCATAATACAGACCGTCAATGCAGATATGGTGACCATGCGTGAAGTCAATGCTTTTTGGCGCACAGAATTCGGTGGCAGGGATATGGTCGATCTCACTGTCGCGCCCTTTGGCAAGGTACTCAGCCACAACCTCCTGTGCCCGGACGGAGAGCGGCTTTACAGCACTTTCATTTCTACAGAGCAGGTTATAGAGGACATCTACGGTAAACTCATCCCAGTTTTCCGGAACGATGACCTCGTTACCGCACTGACGGAGGTAGTTGGTAGCAGTATGGACTGCACTTTGCAGGGCATTGATTGCCTCGCCTTCTTCATCAGAGCGCTTGGTGTTGCTCCACGGCTCATATTCAAAAATCAGGAAGAAACGTCGGGTAATTGCCTCACGGGAACCGATCTGTTGAACGAACTGGAGGTAGTCTTCCTGCATGAGCAGACACTGTTCATTGGTCTCCTGTTCCATCTCCTTCCGAACGGTATCCAGATGGCGGTTGATCTCTGCCCGACGTGTCAGTACCTTGATTTGCAGCTTGATGGGGCTGATTTTCAAGTAGGACACAAAGGAATAGATGATGTTCCGCTGTTCCTGGGCGCTGCGCAGCATAAAATTGATGGGTACTACCTCGACGACCTTGACATAGCGGTGGTCCTTCGTGTAGATGATGCCGTTTTCAATTTTGGAAATCGGCAGATAATCTGCTACCGGGTTAAGGCAGGCGGGCTTCGGCTCCTGAGTGCGGATAGGGCGTTTTACTTTGCGCTCTTTGGAGACCTTCTTTTTTTGCTTGGCGGCTTTCTTCTCCTTGGCAGGCTTCTGCTTTTTCACAGGACGGAGTTTTTGGCGGATCTCGTAGCTACGAACTTCATCAAACTCCGCTGGGAAATCCTCTCTGCCGGAGCGCCGTGACCGCCTGGGAGCCTTATCGGGCTTGTGTGCCTTCTTTTTAATATGCTTGCCGCCATGCTCTGCCGCAGGAACCGCATCTTCTGCGCTGTTACCGCCTACAATGCGGCGGTTTCGCAGGTACTTTATGAAAATCAGCAGAAAAGAGGAAAGGCTCTCACCGGAAATTCCGATAAGCGCCACCAATGCTGCTGGCAGTGCGGTCAGGCACAAAGCGATGATACGGGCAGTCAGGCCAAGAGGAAGCAATGAAAAAACCGGCACACCAATGGCAAATGCCAGGATGCCGGCTTCAATCACATTGCGGGCTTTGAACATACCACCGAAGAAGGTGCCTGACTCGATGAAATTCGGTGGTATTATGTAGGTATCTCGGTCGATTTTATGATTCATGATTAACCTCGTTTCCGAAGCCGGGCGGGCACATCAGCCGATAATCCAGAACGGACCGCCAGCTCCAGCGCGCCGGCTGGCCTCATTTAAGATAATGGACAGATCCCAGAGCTGTTCGCTCCGTGTGTAACTGGCAGGGTCAGCCACCATGATCTTGCCGTCTTTTACGCCACGCAGGACAATGAAGTGACCGGAAGAGGTAAAGTGGCCTTCAGACATGATTGCTACTACCAGTTTACCATTAGCCAGTGCGTCTGTGATGCGCTGTGGTTCCGCAGTGGTACAGCCGGAAACCGGAAGCCCCCATTCCCCAGCGGCGGCAGGTATCAGCGCATGGTAAGAACCACTGCTTTTACACCAGTAGCCGTTGTTGTAAGACCACTCGGCCATCTCCACAGGGTCAACCATATCGTCCGTCAGAGAGGACACCACGATTGCCATAGCGGTAGGGCCGCAGCCATAACCGCCAATATTGTCCGTACCATATGCTTTACCGGCATAGCGTTCATCCAGCTGATTGTAGTAAACAACAGGTGTGATCCCGTCGGTGAAAGTAACATCGCCCAGAGCGGTGATGCTGTTTCCGGTCCACGCTTCCAGATTTTGCAGCAGACCATCGCCCAAGAACAGGCTCAGGTTGGAGGCGTAATCAGATGCAAGCTCCTTTTGGTCATCGGTAAGCTGGAATACAACATCAGAAAAATAGGACTCACCGTTGTAACGGACAGTATAGACCATCCATGTTTCGGACACCGTTGTTTCTTCCCCAGTCTCCGGATCAGTCACGGTGCTCTCACGAATCTCTTGCTTGCTGGTGTAGGAATATAGATGCTGTTTGTTTTCACGCAGGGTGGCGGCAAGGTCATTCAGAGAAATGCTTTCAAAATCCTTGTCTTTGGCCGCACAATACTGAGAGATAAACAGGTTGGCGTTATAAATGGGACCGCCGGAATAGGCATTTTTGACCTCCATATGGTCGGCTCCCGATGCCGCAAAGTCAGCTTCGATCCGGGCAAGTACATCATCCAGTGCCTCGCCCAAGATGCCGTTGAGGGTAAAGGTGATCTCGTTGGCGTTCTCAATAATCGCTGTTTCGCTATTCAAAATCGGAATTTCGGGGTCAGATGGCGAAAAGGCATTGGTCAGTCCGCCGAAAATAAGACCGGGGAGCATGAGAACAAATAATACCGGCAGCATAAGCAGGGCAATGACTGCCACAATGATTTTTCCGATATGCTTCCGGCCTGCCCACACTGCGCCTGCAACTGCACCGTAAGGACCGCCTGCGGCAGCGCCTTTGGCAGCGGAGGAAATAGCTTTTCCGGTTTTGATTGCGCCGCGGATGGTATGCGCTGCGGAGGCACCGGTCTCCACAGCTTCGGAAAAACTGCTTTTTTGATCTTCTGGCATTTATATCTTGTCCTTTCTCCTCGGGGCTGGAGGCAGCTTTTTGACAATGGACTCGTTGAAGGCGATAGAACCGTCAGGAGCCATATAGGGCGATTTGTCAACAGCATCCACAGCGTACTGCTTATACCATGCTGTGCCATCCACGGCATGAACGGTGGTGTACTGGCCTTCCGGGGCAACATATTGGTCTGCGTGGTACATACCAAAGGAGATGCCTTCGGGATGTTCCTCGGTCACTTCTGTTCCGGTGATGCGGCCGCCGCCGATTTCGACATTTTGGAAGGTTGGAATATTTTCAGCTCCGGATTCCAGTGCCGCATATCCCATGTAAGAGTGCAGGGCTTCGGCGGCTTTTTCACCGGAAATGGAACCCATCTGGCTGATACTGCCCGTGGCTACGCTACCGATTACATTGTTGGCAAAATTGCCGCCCTTACTGACGGAAGAAGCGTACATATGGCCGCCGATCCCTCCGGCTGCAGCATCGCCTAAAAGACTGCCAAGACCGGAAGGCTTGGAGCCGGGAGTTGTGGTGGCTGTTTTGATGGCGCTGTTTGTGACTTTTCGGCTCACCACTCCAGCAAGACCGCCGCTGGCAAACCCTGCTCCAAAGCCGCCGCTGCCTTTACCACCGTTTGCGTTGACATTGGTGGAACTGCTGTTTCTCCCGCCGCCAAAGTGGTGACTGGAAAAGTTCTTGATGCCGCCGATGCCTCTGGCAGCAATCATAGCCTCAGCCAGCATGCTGCCGCCGGTATGTCCTACATTGACACCAAGACTGGAGAGGAAGGAATCGATTTTCTGGCCGACTTTGAGAAAGCCGATAGCACAGAGAAACCAGATAAACACATTGCCGGAAACGGCTTCTTTTCCCACAGCGTCTACCTGAGCCTGCACATCGCTTTCGGAGATAGCGGCAAAAGCCGGCTGGCAGAGCAGGCAGGAGAGAATTGCGACTGTAAAGGCCGCAAACAAAATTTTTTTGAGTTTCTTCAAGGATAAGACCTCCTTACAACGAAAGCGGGTTCGCAAGGAAGGACCCCACCATGCTTGTGAACAGGCGCAGGCACCAGGCGTTCATGACCAATAGGAAAATTTGACCGCCAAGCATCCGGCACCAGGATTTCCAGATGTTTGCTGTGGTCTGGCTGGCGCCCATAGAAAAAGCCACAGGAGCCGTGTAGACCAGTACACCGAGCAGCACATACCGTTCGGCTGCCTCGAACAGAAGTTTTAGGTAGTTCCAGGCCAGGATGAGAACCAAAATCAAGGTAATCAGCGCCACAGCCCCATTGGCACACACACCGATGATGACCAGCATCACGGAATTGAAGTCTGCAAAGCTTAATGCAGGAAGGTCGGACTCCATGATCCAGTGGTAGGGGGTGCCGCCGATGGTAAGAACAATATTGACGATCTCATCTGAAAAGAGCGTCAGCAGGATAAAAATAACGGAACGGATACTCAGCTTTACCGGGTCTTCTGCTTCCACACCTGCGCCAAGACCGAAGTTTTTGAATAACTGCCAGACCCAGTTGAGCAGGATGATCCCGATTGCCAGAGCCACGAAAACAGAGTACATAGTCTCTGCTGCGGGAAAATAACGCAGAAATACAGCCATATCACAGCCCAGCGCACCCAAAACCGATGTGGTCACCAGATCAAGACCGGCCATTACCTGTTCTGCGATCCATTCCACTATGCCGTCTAAAATGCCCATAAATGCAAGCCTCCTTTCCGGCGAGCAGTCAGACGGTCAATCAGCCTGTCCATTGTCCGCCACTAAAGAGCGGCGTCACATACGCCATGATAAAGCCCAAGCCATTGAGGATAGCCCAGGTGATACAGATTCGTTTGAGCCAGGCGCGGCTTTCATCTACCGTCCGTCCGGAACGGGAGAAGTTCATGAGCAGCAAGGCTACCGAAGCAGTGACGATGGCGGCGATAGTGGAGATGGCAAGGATTTGGGTGTATACATCCTGCATGATCTCTTTGGCCTTGGTCCATACATCTGTTGCCGCATAAGCCGGCTGGCAGAACATCATGGACATCATCACACACAGGAAGGCGCTGTAAGCCACTTTGGGCAGCGAAAGCCTGCGCTTGGACTGGGTATCCGGCTCCTGAAGCTGCGGAGTTTGAGGGGTTTTCGTTTTCTTCAATTTGCGATCCTCCAATTCTGAATGATTTTTTGATGCTCAATAGGGAACAGAAAAACCCACACCTGTCAAAACAAATGTGGGCTTTCAAATGGCCGGGCGGCCATCTGGGCAGCAAAAAAGCACCCTGATGAAAGGTGCCGTTACTGTCCTGTTCGGTTTTGGGTGCAAGTTTGAGCATATTCAGTTTAACACATCGGTATTTACACTGAAAGAGCAGAACCATGCCAATTTTGTTCCCGAATTGTGCCAATTATTTGCCCGATTGTCCGGAAGGTGATTTTGTCTCTGGAAAGAACTGTTCCAGCATGTCTAAACTGTCCTTGGAGGTATAGCCCCAAAGGACGGAACTGAGGGCTTCAATAGCTTCCCGGCGTTTGCGGTAGTAGGTTCTGAAACTGATGTCACGAATATGCGGTCGTAGGGTCTCGATGATTTCCTCAACATTTTTGAGCTGCTGCGGCGAGAGGAAGGAGTAGTACAGCAGCCAGTAATATGCCTCACCGTTTTTGTGCTTGGTACGCAGCAATTCGATTGCGGAATCCAGCAGCTTGAGCATTTTGTGGCTGCGTTCAATGCATTTGGCATGATGCTCGATGTCGCTTCCGGCCAAATCAGCGCCAGCCAGATAGACTGAATCCAGAAAATCCTCGATGGAGGTGCCATACTCGATCTCAAACTTGGTGCGGACATGCTGGACAGAAAGCTCCAGGCTCCACACAACATCCCGGTATTTTTTCAGCAGTTTCCAGGTATCATGGTACAGGGGATTATCAGCAACATCAGGTTCAACAAATTTTCTCATTTCAGGTTCCTCCTATTTTCGTGCTCCTCAGAGGGAGTGAGTGTAAGTTCAAAAGTGGCGATTGAAGTGTTTGTGCCGCAGAGGATGGTCAGACCAAAGTGGGCCGTGGATTTCCCTCGCGCACGCGGAATCAACTCTTCCCAGCAGTCGTCCGATAAGGGATATAACTTATAGCGGGAGAGCGGACAGGAAAAGCAGGAAATCCCTTGCGTAGATAGGATGTCAGCCATCTTGCGGAGTATCGTTTCAATGTGCGATTTTGAAACGCTGGAAAGTGCATCCGAAACAATGACCTCATGCTCAGAGATGGAATGGCTCTCTTCGGTTTCAGCAGTTTCCGGAAGCTCCAGATGAATGTTTAAGGTCATGGCAACTTCCTCCTTGTCGATTAAAACATCGGAAATCTCAAACATGGTGGACAGGTAGTTCTGCAGGTAGATCACGCTTCCATGCCGGCCGGGAAACGACATGATAGAGATATACCCAAGACTGTCCAGCTTTTTCAGTATCCGGCATACGGTGGCGCGTGACAGCCCCCAGCGGCAGGAGAGTTCGGTATAACTGACTAACGGGTTTCCTGTACCATTGCGAAAGTAGGCTACCGGACCGACCTCTGACCCCTGCACCTGCGTATCGTTGTAGACAGCGGATATCCACAGATCCAGAATGATGTCCATTTCAGAGCAGCGGGCAGAGCTGACCAGTTCCAGGGCAACAGAGACTGGAAGGAAGAAAAAACCGGTATCCTTTTGGCATGGGGCATTGTACTCCAGTGCGGAATTGTGGCGGGCCCAGTGGAGGATTTTATATTTGACTACATTGCCACGGCCCAGCAGTGTATAGGAAATCAAGTGCTGCTTCTGAAGGGTATCCAGCATGGACAGCGCCTGCCGATGAAAGCGGGTGCGGAACCAGCAAGACAGTTCCTTGACGGTGCACACCCATTCGCCGGGCGAGACTGTATAACTGATCCCGTCAATACGGCGGTATGAGGTGCGGAAGTTTGCATAGCTGCAAAGTACAGTAAAATGAAAAAGGCCGGAGCCTCCGTTTATGCGGATGCTCCGGTCGTTGATCAGTTTGTGGATGAACTCACGATAAATCCGGCATCGTGGGTAATCTACCACTTGTTTAATTTGAAGTTGGTATTCAGGCATGGCAGTCTCCTCTTTACTAATTATTAAAGGTAGGGAAATAAAAGTCATAAAATGTTTCAATAAAAACCGTTGACTTGGATGGGCTTGGAGGTTATCATATAATATGTATGCGTCTGCGATTAAACAAACAAGCCGTTCTTCATGTAGAGATTATGGTGGATACGGCATACTGGGATAGCATAGCAGAATGCTGCCATTCCTGTGCCAGTAATATGCCATAACAGACGCACTACAACTTTCTACAATTTTTCTACAACTTTTGAGGCGAAAAGGACGGCACAAGAGGACGCAAGACGAATGAAAAAAGTTTCACGAATCGAGTATTGTGCGAGTTTTGAACCCTTACAGAGCGGCATGGGGCAGGATGGAGAGAGCAAAATTTTATTCCCCACGATGAAGCCCATCGACTAAAAAGCATTGATTCCACGCCTTTTATCAACCCGGTTTGGCTGATTTGACACCACATTGACACCAAACTTGTGCAGAAAAGGCTTTACAAGAAAGCAGAGAGTTATCCTCTTACGGATGACTCTCTGCTTTTTTGTTTATGTAGTTGTGCATTTCTGCGCGGAAGTAATGAGGTGATACCATTCGCAGCTTTTACATTCCGGCAGGTCACCGCAGGCAGGAACGCCGGTATCTGGGTCATCGGGGCAATTATAATAATCATATTTCCAGTTCATTTGAAATCCCTTCACCTTAAAAAGTGCATTATAAAATGGCCCACTCTCACTCGGCTGTTGTCTCTGTCTGATGGTCACTTACTCGGCGGGTTCCATCTTCTCCATGCAATCACCGCAAAGGATGTTCACGGCTTTTGTGGCTCTCACGCTCTGGTGGCAGCAGGGGCAAATATATTTGCGGGTGCTGCTGGGCTTCTTGGTCTTGGTGACTGTTCCGTTGCCTGCCCCTTTGGGGAGCGTTCCAATTACATCCCACAAGCTGACCGCCTCGCACATTTGAAGGTCTTGCCAGCCTTGTTCCTCGATGAAGTCCAGCAGCGGAAGTCCGGGGCTTGTAATCGTCCAACCGTATTTTGGATGCTTCTCAACGCAAAGCCCGTGACTTTCGGCAATCTCCTTATACTTCCGATTGTGGTAAAAGTTCCCGGAACCGCTGGTATCTTTGATACCTTTTTCTGCCGCAAGGCAATGGCACATTTCGTGCAAAAGCGTGGCGCAGGTTTCCTCGATTGGGCGGCTAAGTGTGGCGCTGCTGATGTTGATTTCATATCGCCGCTCGTCTCCTGCCTGCCAGACTTTATTGCAAGTGAAATGACCATAAGCACCCACGGTCTTTTTTAGGCTGATGACGACTTCGGGCAGTTCCCCGTTGAAAAATCTGGCGTTCAGCAGACGGTACATTTTTTCAAGCTGTCCTGCAACGCGGCTGGTCTTGACGGTCTTTTTCATTTTGAAAACCTCTCTTTCAAAGTTCACTTTTAAATCGCCTTTGGCGGGGGTGGGAATTATTGGCCCCAACCGGCGACCAAAAAGAGAGGCAAATAGAGGCTGTGGCAAGGGGAACGTGGAATACCGAAGCTGAGCGAGGATATGCCGCGAAAACCCCTTGCCCAAAGCCGAGAGTTGCCCATAATACTGGGCGCGGTTGGGACAATCCCCCGTCGTTCCCCTGTTTGTGCCGGAAAACGGCGCAAAGTCCAAACCTTCCTTAAAAAGCCCAAAAGTTTGAACTTTTGGTGCGCAGAAACGGCCCCGCATAAAACAGGTATTTGGGCCGCGTCAAAACTTATGTTCAAAAGGAGCGTACAAAATGGCCTATTATGGCTACATCAGAGTGTCAACCAAAGGGCAGGTGCCCGGAACCTCTTTGGCCGAGCAGGAGCAGCAGATAAAGGAGCGCTATCCTACTGCGATTATTGTAAAAGAGGCGGCTTCCGGCGCTCACGAACGGCAGGTATTCGATAACCTGTGCAAATCCTTACAGGCAGGTGATACTTTGGTGGTCTGCAAAATGGATAGGTTTTGCAGGTCAGCAAAGGAAGGTTTGCAGTATGTGGATTTGCTGCGGGATAAAGGTGTTGCCGTTCACATTCTCAATATGGGCCTGTTGGACAACTCCCCTATGGGGCGGCTTGTGGCAACGATGCTGCTTGCTTTTGCTGAATTTGAAAGAGCGCAGATAATCGAGCGCACTCAGAGTGGCCGACAGGCAGCAATGGCAAAACCGGGCTTCCGGGATGGCCGCCCACTGAAATTCACGGCATTGCAGTTGGAACACGCACTTGGGTTACTAAGTGAGTATAGTTATAAACAGGTGGAGGCCATGACAGGCATTTCCAGAAGTACCCTGCAAAGGGCCAAGAAGAAAGTCGAGGTACAACAATGAAAATTACCATCAAACTGTCCGAAACGAACAATGCGCTGCTCAATCGAGTGGTCAAGGAAGAGAAGGTGGATGCAAGCGAGTTCGCCAACAGCGCGTTCCTTGACAAGTTTCTGCCGGTATCGGAAAAGCTGGGTATTGAAGCAGGCTTCATCCTTCAGGAGCATGAAGCCGGAACGCTGGATGCGTGGCTCGTTAAGCAGTGCATCTCCCGTGGAATCCGTTGGCTGGGAAACCATCCTATCCGTGACTGCGCCATTCTGAAACAGATTCTTGTACGCTTCCCGTTTAGTGCGAAAGACAACGGGAAAATTTCAACCTGCAACGAATGTGTGCAGTCGGATATGGATAGTGTGGTTGCACTGCTGAAAGAGCGTGTCCCCGGTTATGTCCCCTCTAAGGACGAATACAACGGGCTGGTGGAAGATGTTCTTGCAAATTGGAAGTACATCTGGAACGAAGCCATCGTATACAATGTGCTGGCCACGATTGTATACACCAACGAGCCGAAGAAAGACTTTGACTGGTATGACGGCCTGAAATTGCTGCATCTCATTGATTTTGCAGCATGGCAGCAGTGGTGTGATGCGTGATGGTGCATCACGGCAGACGGCTGCAAACCCAAGGGGGCAAGAACGGCGGAAAGTCGTTCTGATGGGGGCCGCAGCCCCCACTGACGGCAAGCGGGTCTTGTCGGCAGCGGGGAGTCCAGAGGGGTCACGCCCCTTTGGCAAGGTAAGCCCGCAAGGGCGGTGGGAGTTTCCGCAGAAACTACCATACCTTGTATGACACAGCAGACGGAGGCTAAATGCGCTGCCTGATTTTGCAGTGCATTTTAAGCCGCAATCGGATGGGGCATGAATCCCCGCCGAGAAAGGAGAGATTATGATGGCGTGTGCCATGAAGTTCAGTGCGGGCGCAGTCCGCAATCAACTTCGCCACAACCGGCGGACAATCGAACATTCGAGCAACCGGGACATTGACCCGGAGCGGCTGGAACATGACTATGTTCTGTCGCCAGACCGGGGCATGACCGAGTACGACTATTTTTTGCAGCGCAAATCGGAATTGTACTGCTACAATCGTGATGATGTAAAAGTGATGGTCGGCTGGATAGTAACCGCCCCGCAGGATTTAGACCCGGAGCGCTACGACGACTTTTTCTGCGCAGCATACGATTTCTTAGAAAATCGTTATGGCAAGGAAAATGTCGTGCAAGCCATCGTCCATGATGACGAGGGCGGCCAGCCGCATTTGCATTTCTGTTTTATCCCTGTTGAGGAAGACCCGAAGCACGAACAGGGCTACAAAATCTGTGCAAACGATGTGCTTGACCGCCGCGAACTGCGCAATTTTCACCCTGACCTGCAACGCTATCTGGACGAGCACGGTTTGGAAGATGCTCATGTTATGACCGGCGTAACCAAGCGGCAGGGCGGAAACCGCACTGTCGCACAGTTGAAAGCCGAACGAGAACAGGAATATCAGCAGAATGAGGAACGTCCCGCATTGTATTTTGGAGAATCCAAAATGGAACAGGGGCTTCACTTTTAAGGTGCAGGCATGAAACAGATTGTATGGATTATCAACTGCTATCTATATGGCGCAACACTGATTCTGCTGGTTGTGCTAGCACTGCTGGTGTATCTGCGCGGGCAGGCCAATCATCTGCCAAATCCATTCGTCCGCAAGAATATCGTCTACCGCTCCAAAGAAAAGGCGCAGGGTGTGTTGTTGGGGAAAAAATTCGGCCTGCTGGCTTATTCCCCCGAACAGGACGAGGGACACATCCTTGTAATGGGGCCATCCGGCACAGGCAAGACAAGTGCCCTGTTGATTCCGACTTTGCGGAGTTGGCAGGGCACGGCTCTTGTGGTAGATATATCCGGCGACATATCAGCTAATGTGCATACAGAGAACAAAATCATTTTTGACCCCACGGCGGCAGATTGTATTCCGTATGATGCGTTTGCGTCCATTGATGCTGCTCCGGACGATACCGAGCGGCAAGAGCGTTTGGAGCAACTGGCCTATCTGCTGCTGCCGGACAAGGCCAACGACAGCGAGGCAGGCGTATTTTTCACCAAAAACGGGCGCAAGATGATAACGGCAGCCCTTATCTGCTACTATGGCATGGGCTGGGGCTTTATCGAAATCTGCGAGTTTTTCCTCGGCCATGATTGGCGCTCCCTGCTGAACGATATTGCCAAACAGGAAAACACCGCAGCCAACGCATATATTAGTTCCTTTGCCGGGGCCAGTGAGCAAAATACCGCAGGCTGCAAGCAGAGTGCAGATGACGCGCTCAAACTATTTGCAACCAACAGCAAAATTAAAAATGCACTTAGAAAAGTCCCAACTTATGAAAAATCTATCTGTCCGGCCACATTGGAGCAGAACAGCATTTATATTTTCATCCCGGACGAAAAACTCAAAATCTATGGCGACCTGCTGCGCATTATTACGGCCCAGTCGATGGAATACTTTTCATGCAGACCGCCGGAACACAAGCAGATGATTCTATTTTGTCTTGACGAATTTGCCTCGTTCGGCAAGCTGCAAATCACCGAGGCCTTGCGCAAACTGCGAAAGCGCCACATCCGTATTATGGTGCTGACTCAGTCCTTGGCCGACCTCGATATGATTTACGGCAAAGACGAACGGAAAGCTATGCTGGGCAACTTTAAGTTTACCGTTCTGCTCGGCTGCAAGGATACCGAAACACAGGAATACTTTTCTAAAATGATAGGAGAAAAACACACTCTGTTGGTCGCCGATACCAGCCAGAAGCCGCAGCCTATCATCAAGCCCGCAGACCTCGCACACTTGGAACAAGACCTTATCGTCATTTGTGATGACGGGGCCGTGCGGCTACACAAGAACTTCTACTTCAAATGACGTTGCCAAAAAACGTTTCGTAAACGGCAACCGGGAGCAGTTCGCTTGGATTTCTCCAAGTGGGCTGCTCCTTTTTCTTTGGCGTAAATCTTTCCGGGGCAGCTTGGGGCAAGTGATTTGGTTCATTTCTAAAAAAGATTGCTTTTTTAGTTTTTATGAAAATACCTGCCACATACTGCCCCAATGAACGTTTTTTGGCAACGTAACTGGAAAAAGGTTCCCATTTTTATGGATTTATGGTACAATTCTAATATCGTGTAAGTGTACCCAAATGCGGGAGTTGGGGGTGTAGGATGTCAACCCAAAGACCACAGCCAGAGTTATCGGCTTACTTTATCCGTGAGAAGCGGATTCTTAAAGCGGCTGATACCGCTAAATACAATGCAAGGTTGAAGGAAATCGACCTGCCGGATGATTATGCTATTTACGGTTATGAACCATCCAGTGGAAGAAAACCCGCTGCTTACTGGGTGTGTAAGCAAAGTGTTGGCGAATGCCCGGAATGTGGTACACCCTATCTGGAGGATGCGATTGCCAGCGTATCAGAATCCAAGCTGACGCATTATTGCAGAGTAGCAATTCCGCACGAGGGGGAAAAGCCTACCTACGATATTCACCCGGCAACGCTCTATTTGCGGCGTATACGCTGGATGTGCTATAACTGCTATTCCAAGCTGAAAACATACAACGCGAAAATGCAGGATGATTCCCAACTTGTGGATGAGAAAGATAGAAAGCTGACCTTGCAGTTGAAGAAATATCTTGGGCAGCAAGCTATGCATATGGAGATAAATACGCTTGCGGAAATATTTGATATTTCCCCGCATACAGTCAAAAAATGCTTTGACAAAGCATTGGCGGAGTATGAAAAAAGGCGCAATTGGGATGATATTTCTACGCTCGGTTTGTACACTGTAACACTGAATGTGCAGGGGCAACAAACAAATTTTTGCCTATGCGCGGACGTGGATACTGAAAGCCTGATTGAATTGTTCGCCTACGAGGACAAAGAGGCCGCAGCAAACTTTTTGAGCAAGCTAAAGAATAAGCAGAATATCCAACGTGTTTTTATCAGCATAGACAGCGCGGCATTTAATTTCGCCAAAACCAATTTCCCTATCAAAACAATTATGGTAGATAGGCTGGATGTTCGCAAGCGCTTGCTGAACGGATTGGAAACGGTCAAAAAAGGCAACGATGACAGCCAAGACTTCCCCATACTGCGGCGGCATTGGAAGTTGCTAAAAAATGTGGAAGAGGCAATCCCGGCCAACAGTAAGGATTATGTCTTTCTCAAGGAAGTGCTGAATGCATTCCCCCATGTGGGTGATGCATACTGGCTGAAAGAAGCCGGTATGGATATTTACCGTAAAACTACGGGCCAGTGCAAGCTAGTGAGCGATTGGATTTCCAGCGACAAGTACAATATCCTGCCGTATGAACAGTTAGAGCAATATATGATTCAGGCGCAGGAGCCTGTTGTGCGCTTTGCAGTGCAGTACAATGGCGTTGACCGTAGCAGATATGAAAAGGCTATATTGGAAGCGGAAAGCCCCTTGATAAATTATGTCGGACTGACCAGCGCAAGTAAATCTGCGCTTTGGTCGCGGGCAGCATCTTTTAAGATTATTCGTGCCCGCGTTTTGTACGGCGCTGCCATGATGGCCAACTATTTTGCAGCACAAGAGCCAAACGAAAAATCTCACGAAGAATACGCAATACATGAGGCAATGTGTTTTGCAACGAAAACCTTCAAAACAATTGCGAAAATTAACGAACCTGTGGTTGAAGCAGAAACCACGCAGGAAATCTATCTCCATAATTTTAAAATCCCATTATCCATATATCCAACCCTGTTAAGTTACGGTCTGACAGAATACAGGGGTGTATTGTTGGATTTGAAACCGTTGAAAAAAGACGGACTATCGAGAAACAAGCAGACGGAGGAAACAATGTCGAACAAAATTGCCTTTGACGCACTGTGGGATGAATCCCCGATTGATGTCACCCCGGAAGTAAACTTTATCTGGAGCATCGCCAACAAACTGCGCGGTTCCTATATGCCGGATAAGTACGGCGATGTCATTATTCCGATGACGATTCTGCGCCGTTTGGAGTGTGCCTTGGAGCCGACCAAAAAGGCCGTCACCGATATGTTCGCCAAGAACCCGAACTATCCGCCGAAGGCAATGTACCGCATTTCCGGATATCAGTTCTATAACACCTCGCCCTACACGCTGAAAGAACTGTGCAACGAGCCGGACAACATTAAATCCAATTTCAAAGTGTATATTCAAGGCTTCTCCGCCGAAGTGCAGGAAATCTTCAATGGACTTGAAATGTTCAGCCATATCGACAAGATGGATAAGGACGGCTGTCTGTTCAGCGTGGTGCAGGCATTTGCCGACTTGGATTTGGACCCCAAGACCTACGACAGCATCAAGATGGGCTATATCTTCGAGCATCTGATTGGCAAGTTCTATCAGAATGTGGATGCCGGTCAGTTTTACACGGGCCGCGATATTATCAAGTGCCTTGTGGCTGTGCTTATCAGCGAAGGCTGTGATGATATTTTCGACGATGGCAAGGTTGTAACTGTCTGTGACCAAGCCTGCGGAACAGGCGGTATGCTCAGCACGGCGTACAGCTTTATCAAGCATTACAATCCCAGCGCCGATGTGCGTCTGTTCGGGCAGGAATTTATGCCTCAGTCCTACGCTGTCGGTCTGGCAGAGATGATGATTAAAGGGCAGAACATTGAAAACTTCCGCAATGCGGATACTTTCAAAGAGGATTGCTTCCCCAACATCAAGATGCGCTTCGTGCTGGAAAATCCGCCCTTCGGCACGCCGTGGGCCGGGAAAGATGCCAAGGCCGGGCAGGAGGATGCTGTCCGCAATGAGTTTAAGCGCGGCAAGAAGGGTCGCTGGGGTGCAGGTCTGCCGAGCGGCGGCGATTCCCAGTTGATTTTCATGCAGTCGGCTATTGATAAGATGGACGACAAGGTGGGGCGTGCTGCGATTATCGAGAATAACAGCCCGCTGTTTACAGGCGGTACGGCATCCGGCGAAAGCCAAATTCGCCGCTGGATTCTGAAAAAGGATTTGCTGGAAGCCATTATCGCACTGCCCACCGACCTGTTTTACAACACCGGCATTGCCACCTATGTCTGGATTTTGTCTAAAAACAAGCGCCCGGAACGCAAGGGCTACGTGCAGTTGATTGATGCCACCAGCATCTTCCACAAGCTGCGCAAGGCGGCAGGCAACAAGAGAAATGAACTGCTGCCGGAGGACCGCAGCAAAATCGTTAAGCTGTACACGGCATTTGAAGAAAACGAATACTGCAAAATCTTCAAGAACGAAGAGTTTATGTACCGCGAATATACGGTCATGCAGCCGTTGCAGCGCAGCTATGCCATTACGGAGGAGCGCATCCAGCAGATGCTGGCGGACGGCACACTGAATTCTGTATATGACCCCGCCAAGGTCGATGAACTGGAAGAACAGGGCGCGCAGATTTCCGTCAAGGACAAAATGAAGCTGGATAAGTTGTATGAGCAGAAGCCTGTCTACGAGGCTATTATTTCTGTTTTGCAGGACGCGGTTTCGGATGAAATCTATCTTTCCCCGGAAGTCTTTATGCCGGTGTTGCGCAAGGCACTGGCAAAAGTGACCGATGATAAAAAGCTGCTGGACAAAATTGCGGATGGCTTGTCCGTGATGGATAAAAATGCTGAAATCCAGAGAGACAAGCACGGCGCAATTCTCTATGATAAGGATTCCAAAGATACCGAGCGTGTGCCTTATGAGGAATCCATCGATGATTATATGGCACGGGAGGTTCTGCCCCATGTGCCAGATGCAAAGGCGTTTTGGGAGGAAAAGGTGGATGCCAAGAAGCCTGTTATCAAGACGGGCGCGGAGATTCCCTTCACGCAGTATTTCTACAAGTACGAGCAGCCTGTACCCAGCGAGGAATTGGCAAAGCAGTTTATGGAACTGGAGCAGTCTGTCAGCCAGCGCATTGCGAAGCTGTTTGGGTAAGGTGGTGGAACTATGCGTGAAATGAAAGATTCAAATTACGGCTATTTGGGAATCGTTCCACAAAGCTGGAAAGTTGATAAAATAAAATATCATCTAAAGGCTTTGGGAATGCGCAATCCCGGCAATGCACAAGTGTTATCGGTATATAGAGAGTATGGCGTAATCCCAAAAGATAGCCGAGATGATAATCATAATGTAACATCAGAGGACACTTCTAATTATCGCTACGTTCGCAAAGGCGATTTTGTTATCAACAAAATGAAAGCATGGCAGGGTTCGATGGCTGTATCGCGATATACAGGTATCGTCAGTCCAGCATATTATGTCTATAAATTTACAGATGATGCGCTTAATCGTGGTTACTTTCACTACTTACTTCGCAGCAAATTATATGCTGCCGAATTTGCGCGTATATCCGGAGGAATCCGGGTGGGACAATGGGACTTGTCGGCGTATAACTTTGAAAATACCATGTTACTCATACCTCCACTTGAAGAACAGGGGGAAATAGCTACTTTTCTCGATTCCCAATGTTCCGAAATTGATGCCATCTCGGCTGACATCCAGAAAGAAATCGAAATATTAGAGCAGTACAAGCGTTCCGTCATTACCGAGGCTGTCACCAAGGGACTGAACCCGGATGTGGAAATGAAGGATAGCGGTATTGAGTGGGTCGGAAATATTCCTGTCCATTGGGACGTTCGCCCTTTGTATTATTATTTTGCCGAAAGAAAGAAAAAGAACTATCTCGGACAAGAGCAGAACTTGTTGTCACTCAGCTATGGAAAAGTGATTCGGAAAGACATCAATACATCTGAGGGACTTCTGCCGGACAGTTTTAATGGCTATAACATCATTGAACCGGGAGATATTGTTCTTCGGCTTACAGATTTGCAGAATGACAAGCGTAGCCTGCGGACAGGGCTTGTTAAAGAACATGGCATTATTACTTCTGCATATGTAACATTAAAGGCTGCTAAAGAAGTAGTTCCGGAGTATTTCCATTACCTTTTGCACGCCTATGATGTTATGAAGGTTCTGTACAATATGGGCAATGGTGTTCGTCAAGGCTTGAATTATAGTGAACTTTCCAAGATGCACATTGTTGCACCGCCACTTGATGAGCAAAAAAATATCGCAGCACGCCTTGATTGCGTGTGCAAAGGGATAGAATCGATAATTGCAAGCAAAAAGCAACAGCTTGCGGTTATTGATTCTTACAAAAAATCACTTATCTATGAATATGTGACAGGCAAAAAGGAGGTTGTGTGATGGCTGATTTTGAAGAACAACTCAATTTACTCTTGCAGGAGGCTGCTGACATTTACTCTCCGCTTGGCATTGGCTTTTTAGAAAATGACAACGCAGCTTCTAAATGGATGAATGACGTGCAAATATTTAACGATAAGTATCTAAAAGAACATCCTTTGGGGCAACGAATGAAAACATTGCTTTTCCACCGCCCTAACAATGCTGTTGGAGAGTTAATGACTTGCTTACAAAGTATACAAGGTGACCGGGAATTTATTGATAAAATGAACGGAATCCAATCTGTGAATGTTCCCAAATATCAAGCAAGGACGCTTCCGGAGTATGATGTTTTTATTTCGCACGCGAACAAAGATAAAGAAGATTTGGTCGAGGAACTGTATCAATCTCTGAAAGCGCTGGGAATTTCTATCTTCTATGATAAGGAATCGCTTGAGTGGGGCGACAAGTGGAAAGACAAAATCCTTGATGGAACAAAAAAAGCAGAATTTGCAATTATTGTCATCTCCGAAAACTTCTTTGACCGAGAATGGACAGAGAAAGAGTTGAATGAATTTCTTAATCGGCAAAATCGTAATGGGCAAAAACTGATTTTGCCGATTCTGCACAACATCACGGCAGAACAACTAAAGGAAAAGTATCCTTCTGTCGCAGATATACAGGGAATTCCTTCCGATAAGTATAGCTGTGACCAAATAGCGTTGCTTTTTGCAAAGCAGCTAATCAAGCGTCTAAAATCTGCTTGAGGAAAAAGAAAGAAGGTGGTTCCGTGAAAATTATCGGAACTGAGCGCGACTATCAGCGTTATATCATCGACTACTTAATTGATAATAACGGCTACATAGAGCGCAAATGCAAAACGAATTATGACCGCACCACGGCCATGGACCGCGAACTGCTGTTTCGCTTTCTGGACACGACACAGCCGGACACAATGGCGGCACTGCGGAAAATCTACAACGGGCAGACCGAGGAAACCATCGTTAAATTTATACTCCAGAGCATCGATAACAAGGGAAGCAGCCTTATCGAAACGCTGAAATCCGGCATTGAAATTTCCAATATGCATCTGGACCTGCTGTACGGTAAGCCAGCCACCGATTACAACATTGACCTTGTTGCCAAGTACAATGCCAATATTTTCTCCATCATGGAGGAAGTCTGGATTAACGATGACCAGCGCATCGACCTTGTTGTGTTCCTCAACGGCTTTGCCATTGCGACCTTTGAGCTGAAATGCCAGAGCGCAGGTCAGAACTACCGCATGGCAATCAAGCAGTATTCTGAGGACCGTGACCCGAAGAACCGTCTGTTTCTGTTCAAAGCGGGTGCTTTGGTCAACTTTGCTATGGACCTCGACACCTGCTATATGACCACCAAGCTGGACGGTCTTGGCACACGCTTTATTCCGTTCAACCGTGGGCGCGGCGAGGGTGTAAACACCGGGGAAGGCAACCCCTTGGATGACGGTGTGGACGATTATCCGATGCATTATATGTGGGATGATATTCTGCGCCGTGACAGCCTGATTGAACTGATTACCAAGTTCGTCTTTATCCAGCGTGAGCAGGTCGTGGACGAACTGACAGGGAAAAAGTCCGTCAAAGAAAAGCTGATTTTCCCGCGCTACCATCAGCGCGACGCCGTCCGTCAACTTTTGGCGGATGCCGAGTACAACGGCACACAGCTTAATTACCTGATTGAGCATTCCGCAGGTTCCGGCAAGACCAATACCATCGCATGGCTGGCGCATCGGCTGGTATCCCTGCACGATACGCAGAACCAAATCGTTTACGACAGCGTTCTGGTCATTACAGACCGTGTTGTGGTAGACCGCCAGTTGCAGGACGCAATCAAGGGTATCGACCATAAGAGTGGACTTGTCTGCACCATTGATGACAAAAAGACATCAGCAGACCTTGCCGATGCACTGAAAGGCAACTATAAAATCATTGTCACCACGATTCAGAAGTTCCTCTATGTGGATTTCTGGAAGCTGGCGCAGAACCAGAACAACAAGACCTTTGCCATTATCATTGACGAAGCCCATTCGTCTACGTCCGGTAAGGATATGATTGCGGTCAAAAATACGCTGGGGCAGAACGAGGGTCCTGAAGAAGCCGATGCGCAGGATGCTATCGAAAATGAAATCCAGCGCCACGGCAAGGCACCCAACGTGTCGGTCTTTGCCTTTACTGCTACGCCCAAGCCGATGACGCTGCGCCTATTTGGCCGTGAAAGCATTGATGCAGACGGACATCCCGTGTATCAGCCGTTCCACCTGTACAGCATGAAGCAGGCCATAGAGGAGGGGTATATCCTTGATGTGCTGCAAAATTATATCGAATACAAGACCTACTACAAGCTGAACAAGACCATCGAAGATGACCCGGAGATGAAGACGATTGCCGCCAAGCGGCAGATTGCACGCTATATTGATTTGTTTGACGATAACATCAATCAGCGCGTCAATATCATTGTCGAGCATTTCCGTTCCACTGTTATGCAGGAACTTGGCGGGCAGGCAAAAGCAATGGTTATCACGGCATCCCGCGAGGCGGCAGTGAAGTATCGTCAGGCATTTGAGGACTATGTCACCCGGCATAATTACAAGGATGTAAAGGCGCTGGTGGCGTTCTCCGGCAAAGTGAAAATTGAAAATACCGAATACACCGAGCCGAGTATGAACGGCTTTGCTGAGGATAAGCTGCCGAAGGTGTTTGACGGAGACGAGTATAACGTCCTGCTGGTGGCAAATAAGTATCAGGTCGGTTTCGACCAGCCAAAACTCTGCGCCATGTATGTGCTGAAAAAGCTGCGCGGTGTAAATGCAGTGCAGACGCTTTCCCGCTTGAACCGTGTATGCCCGCCTTTTGATAAAAAGGTCGTGGTCGTGGACTTTGTGAACCACGCGGAGGAAATGGAAGAAGCCTTTGCGCCATTCTACACCACAACGGTGCTGTCCAACACCGCCACGGTTGCCCAACTCCGCGAACTGGAAAATAAGATTGACGGTTACAATGTTCTGGATGACCGCGATGTGGATACGGTTGCGAGCATCGTCTACAATCCGAAAGGGAAGCGCACCACAGCCAAAGAGGACCGTCTGGTTTACCAGTGCATCCAGCGTGCTGTGAATGTGCTGAAAAATCAGTTCAACGAGGACCACCAGCGTGCTTTTACCAAAAACTGTCGTGGGTTTGTACGCCTGTATGAGTTCCTGTCGATGGCTTCCAGCTTTGGCGACCCGGAACTACACAAGAAGTATGTATTCGTTAATTTGTTGCTGACTTATTTGGTCGTTGGCAACAGCGGCGGCATCAGCTTGAAAGATAAGATTCAAGCAACGAATTTTGTGCAGGAAAGTCAGGGCGATAAGGGCAACAAGCAGCGCCACGCCAGCGCCCCGAACGTAAAGTTGAGCGGGGCCGATGTTGGTCTGACCGTGGATGAGGTAAAGCACCTGTCGGAAATTATTGACGAGGTGAACTCCCGTGCAGGCAAGGGCTATGATAGCAGCGCCATGACGAAAGTTATGCTGCAAATCAAAGACTTGCTGCTGCACTCAGAAAAGTTGAAGACCTCTGCTAAGAACAACACCGAACAGGACTTCGAGTTCAGCTTCTACGACAATACAGATGACGCGCTGATTGAGGGACTTTCCCAGAATCAGGATTTCTTCAGCCTGCTGCTGAGCAATGACGACATCAAGCACCGTGTGCTGGGCGTGTTCCTGCATGAGGTTTATAAGGAACTGCGGGAGCAGCCGTAAACGGAAGGAGTTGATTTGCTATGCCGAGAGCCAAAAAGGATGGTAGAGTAATCAATTACAAAATTGACCTTCTGAGCATCATTCAAATGTATCTGTAAAACTGAAAATACACTTTTAAGGAGTGGCTGTGAAAGCAGCTGCTCCTTATTTTTTGTAACTTTAACAGCATAATGCACTATACCGGTAAAGTTACAGCATACTGCTGTTATACGCTAATAGTGTCTGCCATATAGAACAGATATACTAAAGTTGAGCTCAAAAAAAGAAAAGGAGCGTAGCGCGCTATGAAATTGAATTATGAAAATCGTATATGAAAACGTAAGTGACCGCCTCCAGACCATCCTCTCCCGCCTGAAAGGCGTGAAGAAGGTTGGCCCGAACACCTATCGGGCTTACAGCCCTCTCCGTGACGAGAAGGAACCCAGCCTGTACATCACCGAGAAACCCGATGGCACCATTCTTATGTGTGACCACGGTGGCGGCGACACCAAAGCAATCCTAGCAGCCATTGGGCTGACGATGCGTACACTGTTCCCGGATGGTGGGAGTGAGGGATCAGGGCCTAAAGGCCCTGCCCCCTCACGAAAGGTTGCCGCCATCTACAAGTACCTTGACAAAAACGGAGAACTCGTTGCAGAGAAAGTCCGTTATACGAACAAAAGCTTCTTCTGGCGCAGCAAAAAGCCTGACGGTAGCTACGACTACCATAAACCGGAGAATGTTCCCCTGTACAATGGGATGGTACTGGAAAAGGCGGAAGCAGTCTTTTTGGTTGAAGGCGAGAAAGACGTAGACACGCTCACGAAACATGGCCTCCCGGCGGTCAGCCTGCCGAATGGCGCCCATTGGGAAAATGAGTATGCCGCATACTTTTCCGACAAGGTGATTATCATCCTGCCGGACAACGATGATGCGGGCCGTGGCTATGCGAAGGCTGCACTTAAAGCACTTAAGCCTACCAATTACAACACAGGCATTATGCAGTTGAATAACTGGTGGCCGGAAATCCCCGAAAAGGGCGATGTCTCCGATTATATCGCGGCAAAGGGCGAGGAAGCAGTTGCAAAACTGAAAGAAACTCTCGATGTCGTGACACGGAACAGAAAACCGGCTCCGGCAGTAAAGGCTGTGCCCGTTGCACAGTGCAGCACGGCGACTGTTACGGTAGCTGCCACGTCTGCCCCGCTGATGCTGAAAACTTGCGGCGATTACCGCAACGTCATCAAAAAACTTGACCCTTACTCCAATCCCAAGTATTCCACTACCGACAACGGAAGCGGACGGCTCTTTTCTGACATCGTCAAGGGACAGGCCCGCTATGTGGCAAGCCGCAAATCGTGGTTCATCTACGATGGCACGCGCTGGGCCCCAGATGAAGGCAACATGGCAACGATGGAAATGTGCAAGACCATTGGTGATGCGCTGACCCATTACGCCTTTGAAATCAAGGACGAAAAAGAACGCAGGGAATATTTGAGGTATACAATGCGCTGGATGACGCGCAATTACCGCAAAACCATCCTTGACGATGCCGCCAGCGTCTACAACATCGGCATGGGCGAGTTTGACGCAGATGTGAATTTACTCAACTGCAAAAACGGTACACTGGACTTGAAGACTATGCAGTTCCGCAGCCACAACCCTGACGACAAAATCACCAAGATTGCAGATGTCGTTTACAACCCCAATGCAAAGTGCCCCCGCTTCGACCAGTTCTTGACCGAAGTTATGAGCGGTGATGCCGATAAAAGTGCATTTTTACAAAAGGCACTAGGGTACGCTCTTAGCGGCGATTCCCGGTTTGAATGTCTGTTTTTCCTGTACGGTGCAACCACCCGCAACGGCAAAAGTACCCTGATGGAAAGCGTTCTGCGTGTGTTTGGCGACTACGGTCTGACCGTTGCCCCGGAAACGATTGCAGCAAAGCAGCGCAACAGTTCCGGGCCGAGCGAAGACCTTGCCCGTCTTGCGGGTAGACGGCTTGCCAATATTTCCGAACCCTCGCGCGGGATGCGGCTGAACGCTGCGCAGGTAAAAAGCATGACCGGCAATGATAGCATCAATGCCCGCTTCCTGCACTGCAATTCGTTCGATTTCCGCCCCCAGTTCAAGCTGTACATCAACACCAACTATGCAGGTTGTTGACAAAATGTTTTAAGTATGCTTCGTGCGCTAACCTCTGTCACTTCTGTTGGCAGGCTTTTTCGATAATTTCTCCATGCTTTGTCTTATTGGAAAAGTTATCGGCATCCAGATAACCCAGAGGCCCATATACCTTTGTAAATTCATAGGCATAAATAGACTTCATCTGCACCTCAATGGTTTCGATATGATGCAGGATAATATGCGGAACTCATGATCGAAGTTATAAATATGCAGCGCAGTTCCGACAAACGGTATGCGTACTCTTACACAGACCCACTGGGAAGGCGCAAGTACATCTATACAAACGACCTTGTAACTCTTCGAGAAAAGGAGGCTCAGCTCACCAAAGACCAGATGGATGGTCTGGACATTTACGTTTCAGGCAAAGCAACTGTAAACTTTGTGTTTGACCGCTACATGAGCCTGAAAACCAATCTCAGACAAACGACCCAAAGCAACTATCTTTATATGTATGACCGCTTCATCCGTGATACCTTTGGCAAAAAGAAAATTGCGGAGATCAAGTATTCCGATGTGCTGCAATTCTACAATTACCTGTTGGATAAGCAGGGCTTGCAGACGAACACGCTCGAAAGCGTTCATACGCTGCTGCATCCCACCTTTCAGCTGGCGGTTCGGGATGAAATCGTCCGCAAGAATCCCACAGATGGTGTGATGGCAGAAATTAAGAAAAGCTCCGAGCAGACCACTGGTGTGCGTCATGCCCTGACGATTCCGCAGCAGCGGGCGTTCATGGAACATATCGCCAATCACCCGGTCTACTGCCACTGGTGGCCGCTGTTTACGGTGCTACTGGGAACGGGCTGTCGCATCGGTGAAGCATTGGGTTTGCGCTGGGATGATCTGGACTATGAGCGGCGTACCATCAGCATTAATTACAGTCTGGTCTATTACCCGGTAGGCGAAAACCGCAATTCGGTTCTGCACATCTCAAAGCCTAAAACGGAAGCAGGCGTTCGGACGATTCCGATGTTTGATACCGTAAAGGATGCTTTTGAAATGCTGCATGAAGAACAGAAAGAATCCGGCTGGAACGATGTGGAGATTGATGGAATGTCTGGCTTCATCTTCTGCAATCGCTTCGGCAATGTTCCGAATCCGCAGTCTGTGAATCGTACTATCAAGCGCATCATTGCAGACTACAACGCAAGTGAAGTTGTGGAAGCGAAAAAGCAGCATCGGGAAGCCGTTCTACTGCCGGATTTCTCGGCACACTATCTGCGTCACACTTTCTGCACAAGGCTTTGCGAACAAGAAACCAACCTGAAGGTTATCCAGTCGGTCATGGGGCATAAGGACATCCAGACAACCATGGATATTTATGCCGAAGCGACCGAGGAGAAAAAAACAGGAATCTTTTGAGCGTCTGGCTGCAACACTGGATATTTTTTGAATCATCAAAGAAGGGCTCTTACCGAGCATTTCGTCTGACAGCAAAATTCTTCCAAGGACAGCAAATTGACAGCAAAAACACGAGAATGACGGCGAATTACGAAGGATAGTGAATACCGGGTACACAGACAAAAAGTGCTTTGCGAAGCGTCACGAAGCATTGTAAGTTGATTCCGGAAAACATCCCCACGATGAAGCCCATCGACTAAAAAGCATTGATTCCACGCCTTTTATCAACCTGGCTTGGCTGATTTGACACCACATTGACACCAAACTTGCAGAAAAGGCTTTACAAAAATAGCAGAGAGTTATCCTCTTACGGGGATGGCTCTCTGCTTTTTAGTCCAGTTGTGCATTTCTATACATAGTATGGAGAAAGTTCTATCTCCCTCTGTTAAATTCCCCCATAAATTGACGCAGGCGGCTTATCGGTGGTATAATTTACAATAATTATAAATAGAATTGTGCCCTGCATAGGGCAGAACAGAGAGGTGCGGAACGATGGAGCGTGCGGATATTGCAATTATCGGCACCGGCCCGGCGGGCGTTTCGGCGGCCATTACGGCAAAGGTACGTGGCAAAACAGTGCTGCTGTTTGGCAGCCGGGAGCTGAGCAGCAAGCTGACCAAGGCCCATAAAATTCAGAACTACCCCGGTTTGCCGGATATTGATGGTGCCCAGCTGGCCCAGGCGTTCAAAAAGCACCTGGATGTGCTGGAAATCCCAATCACAGAGAAGCAGGTCACGGCGGTGTATGCCATGGGCGGCTATTTTGGCATCCAGACGCCGGATGCCATGTTGGAAGCATCCAGCGTGATCCTGGCGGGCGGTGTGGTGATGGGCAAACCGTTCCCGAAAGAGGATGAGCTGCTAGGCCGCGGTGTGAGCTACTGTGCAACCTGCGATGCGCATTTTTACCCCGGAAAAACCGTTGCAGTCCTGGGATACAACGCAGAATCCTGCCTGGAAGCGAACTTTTTGGCAGAAACTGCGGGCAGGCTGCTGTATTTCCCTGTTGTGCCCCACGAGGTTGCTGTGAACGACCATGTGCAGGTCATTAATGAGCGTCCCATTGCCATTTTGGGCCAGACCCATGCCGAAGGCGTGCAGACGGAGCAGAATACCTATGCGGTGGATGGTGTGTTTGTATTGCGGGATGCTGTTGCACCGGACAAGTTGGTGCCGGGGCTTGCCGTGGAGGGGGCACATGTAAGGGTGGATGCCAACATGGCAACCAACCTGTCGGGCTGCTTTGCCTGCGGCGATCTGGCGGGGAAGCCGTACCAGTACATCAAGGCGGCGGGGCAGGGCAATGTTGCAGCCCTGTCGGCTGTGGAATGGCTGGCAAAACAAAAGAAGTAAGCGTGTGTTGTGCGGCACATGATTGCGGATTCGGTGGTCCGACAGCAGGCTTAAGGCGTTAAAAACGGCACTTTATCCTATATTCTCTGTAAGGGGAAAAGTGGTACAATAATTTTTAGCGCTTCGAAGCTACTGACAGGGGCACCATATAAGGGGAGGAAAGCGATGAAGAAGAAAAAAAGAATAGCCCTTGCGCTTGCGGCGGCACTGATGATGGTGCTGCTGTTGGCTGCGTGCAGCAACAAAACCATCCGTTTGGGTGTGGCCGGCACCGGCGGCGTGTACCAGGTATTTGGTGAGGATTACGCCGCCCTGCAGGCCCAGAACGGCGGTCGGAAGTTGGAAGTGCGTGAAACCGCCGGTTCGGCGGCAAGCCTGCGGCTGTTGTCCAGCGGGTACCTGCAGATGGCGGTGGTACAGGCGGATATGGCCCAGGATGCTTACAACCAAACCGGCGCTTTTGCGGAATCTGAGGTAGAAAATAACTTCAGCACCGTGGCGGTACTGTATCAGGAAGAATGCCATATTGTTGTGCGGGCAGATTCCGGCATCAACACCGTGGAGAAGCTGCAAGGCAAGACCGTCAGCATTGGCGAGGAAGAATCCGGCACGGAGCAGAACGCCAAACAGATTCTGGCGGCTTATGGCCTGGACGAAAAGCTGGTCAAGGAGGTCAACCTGAACTACACCGATGCAGCCAAGCAGCTGCAAAGCGGTGAGATCGACGCGCTGTTCTGTACGTCCGGCGTAAAGACCGCGATGATTGAAGAACTGGCCAACAGCTGCGGCATTGCCTTGCTGCCGGTGGATGGCAGCGCAGCGGCCCGTCTGCTGGCCGCTTATCCGGCGTACAGCCAGGGCGTGATCCCGGCGGGCAGCTACAATGGCCAGGACCAGGATGTGCCGACCATTGGGGTCAAGGCCGTGCTGCTGGCAAGTGATGAACTTTCGGAAAACACCGTAAAAGCATTGACCAAGACGCTGTATGACGGGGTGGATACCCTGCAGGCAGAGCTTGGCCTCCCCTTGGAGCTGGGCCCCGCGGATAAAATTGGGGTGCCGGTCCACGCTGGTGCGGCGGCGTATTATCAGGAGAACGGCATGGCAGCAGGGGAGGACGCAGCATGATCATAGAGCTGGATATGTACCAGACCCTTGCCATTGCGGTCGTGGTACTGATGTTGGGAAAGTTTTTGCGTAAAAAATGCAGCCTGCTGGAAAAGTTCTGCATCCCTGCGCCCGTTGTGGGCGGCGTGCTGTTTGCCGTGTTCACCTGCGTGTGCTATGTGACCGGCATTGTGGAGTTTACATTTGATGATATCCTGAAAGAAGTCTGCATGGTATTCTTCTTTACCTCGGTCGGCTTCCAGGCAAACCTGAAGGTGCTCAAAAGCGGCGGCAAATCCATGTTGGTGTTTCTGAGCCTGGTTATTGCGCTGATTCTGGCCCAGAACTTTTTGGCGGTGGGGCTGTCCAACGTGATGCGGATCAGCCCGCTGGTGGGCCTTTGCACCGGTTCCATTTCGATGGTTGGCGGCCACGGCACAGCGGGCGCTTTTGGCCCTGTGCTGGAGGACTTTGGCATTTCCGGTGCAACCACGCTGTGCACCGCTGCGGCAACCTATGGCCTGATTGCAGGCAGCATGATCGGCGGACCCATTGGCCGCCGCCTGATTGAAAAGCACAAGCTGCTGGATACCGTGGTGCAGGAGGACGACAGCCTGCTGGTGGAAGAAGAAATCAAGCACGAACGCCACGCCAGCATGTATCCTTCCGCGGTGTTCCAGCTGATCATCGCCATCGGCATTGGAACCGTTGTTTCCAAGCTGCTCTCGCTGACCGGCATGACCTTCCCAATTTATATCGGTGCCATGATTGCGGCCGCCTGTATGCGCAATATCGGCGAGTATACCGGAAAAATCACCATCTATATGGGCGAGATCAACGATATCGGCGGTATCAGCCTTTCGCTGTTTCTGGGGATCGCCATGATTACCCTGAAATTGTGGCAGCTGGCCGAACTGGCCCTGCCGCTGCTGATCCTGCTGGCTGGCCAGACGCTGCTGATGTTTGTGTTTGCCTACTTTATTGTGTTCCGCGTGATGGGCCGTGATTATGACGCTGCGGTGATATCTTCCGGCGTGTGCGGCTTTGGCATGGGCGCAACCCCCAACGCCATGGCCAATATGCAGGCCCTGTGCGAAAAATATGCACCCTCAGTTAAGGCATACCTGCTGATCCCCCTGGTCGGCAGTTTGTTTGCGGATTTTATCAACAGCCTTGTTACCACATTTTTTATCAACTTTATTTGAACCACGCTGTGCAAAGCAGTGCACGGCATGAAAAAGCATCAAGAGATGACTTGGAGGAAACATCTGTATGTTTTGGAAATGGAGCAAAAAAAAGGAACCGGTTTATCATGTTGGCAATGAAGATGTTGCCGTACCGGAAGTACATACCGGCAAGGTAGCACATGAGCAGGCCGCTCAACAGGATACCGGGGAGAAAGAAAACATCCACTACGAAAATGTGGCCATCCCAGAGGTGCATATCCCCCACAAAAAGAAAAAGTAATACGCCAAAACAAAACCGCCGCCGGGCCGCAAGAACTGCTTTCATGCCCGCCCGGCGGCGTTTTTTTGTGTATGAATAACCCTGATATTTTGAGCGGCACCCCGCGCCGCGATCCACCAAAAGTATTCTTTGTTAATTATTATTTAAGGGTTCAGGTGTTCTCTGCCAGCCATTGGTGCATGTGTTCCCGCATCAGGGCAAAGGCAGTGGCGGTTTCGGGATTGTGTGTCTTAAAGTCCATCAGCTTCCACAGCCAGCCCTGGTCTGCCACGATGCAGCGGCTTTCGGGGTAAACCAGTTCATAAACCAGAGAGGAATGCCCCACCGCGTGGTCCGCTGGGTGCTGCTTTATGCTGCGCAGTACGGCGTGGTGCTCATAAAAAGCCTGCTGCACGGCAGGGGTAACAGGGGAGGCCAGCAGTTCTGCGGTGGTTACATTATAAATATCCTCCAGCGGGGTTTCCACATTGACCCGCAGGATGTCAATTTTATCGGCATCGCGCAGGATGTTGCAGTACATTACGGTGCGCTCGTCCAGGCCGTCCGGCAGACGGTAGGCGCTGTGCCATTCCACGGCGGTACGCAGCATGGCATCCTCGGAATCATCGTCCAGGTAATCCCGGATATGCCCCTGCTCGAACAATACCTGCACCCCGGCGCGGGCGTGGTCAATGCTCTTGCTGTCATCAAAGGTGCCAAAACGGCGCAGCTGTTCAAAGCGGCCGACATCGTGCAGCATGCCGCATAGCCAGGCCAGATCCAGCGCAGTGCCCTCCAGCGCAATGCTGCGGCCAATCTGCTCACACAGAGCGGCCACACGGTAAGTGTGGTGGATTTTCAGGCTTACTTTGGGGTCCTGCGCATCATAGGGTCTGATATAGGCGGCAAAAGCATCCAGAACCTTTTGGCGGTCAACAGTCACGATATCCATCTCCTGATTGGTTTTGATTCTGCTGTGATTATAGCACAAATCCGTGGGCACAGCGCCGCAAACCGCAAAAAGCAGCAAAATCGTATACTGCGCACAAAAACATAATCCTCTTTGGGTATAAATCTATACAAAAGTGCAGTTTTTCCTTGACAAAAAGGCCGTGCGGCTTTACTATTAAGATATTAACCAAACAGTTGCCCGGCCAGCGCAGGAATGCACGGTGCGGGTGCCTGACGGAAAGGGAACATACGCTTATGAACAGCAAGGGTGAGGAGAACCGCAGCGTGCGGCTGACCCGCAAGCGCTTGTCCGATGCATTGATCACGCTGCTGATGCAAAAACCGGTGCGGGAAATCACCGTGCGGGAGCTGACCGAACTGGCTAACGTCAGCCGGGGAACTTTCTATTTCCATTATACCGATATTTATGACCTGATGGACCATGTGGAGCGGGAACAAATCCACACGCTGGAGCTTTTGATGGATGATATCCTGCCGCGGCTGGAAGAAGATTCCACCCCGGAAGCTTTGAGGGCGCTGTTCAGTTATCTGGACGAAAACGATGGTATTTGCAGTGTATTGCTGGGCACAAATGGGGATACTGCATTTGTGCACCGGCTGAAAGGCGTGATTGAAGAAAGTTGTCTTGGCTACCTGCGCCCGCGGGAGAAAGAAACCCAGCTGCAGCGCTATATGGTGGCATTTGCCGTTCAGGGGTGCTTTGGCAATATTGACCTGTGGCTGCAAAACGGTAAGCCTGAAACGGTAGATGAAATGGCAGATATCACATGGCAGGCTGTGCGCGCTGTGCGTGCGGCGGCTGCGCCGTGATAAATTAAGGCATAAATCCGGCTTTGCTGCGCCCTGCGTAGCGGGCCATGAGCAGAAGGAGATTTTCATATGGGACTGTTTGATATGTTCAAAAAGAAGGATGCCGCACCGTCCTTCCCGGTTGTGCTGGCAGCGGATGCAGCTGGTGCTTTTGTCAAGATGGAAGATATCCCGGACGAGGTGTTTGCACAGGGCATTCTGGGCCAGGGCTGCGGTATTGACCCTTCGGAGGGCAAGGTGTACGCCCCCTGTGACGGCGAGATCACCCAGGCACCGGATACCCTGCATGCCTTTGGCATTACCACCCCCGGCGGCGTGGAAGTGCTGATCCATGTGGGCGTGGATACCGTGGAAATGAAAGGCGACGGCTTTGAATCCAAGGTCAAGCTGGGCAGCAAGGTCACCAAGGGCCAGCTGCTGCTGACGATGGACCTGGATAAGATCAAGGCAGCGGGCCACCCGGCGGTGGTTATCACCGTTGTTACCAACACCGATGATTTTGCCAGCGTGGATGTGGTTGCTTCCGGCAATGTCAACCCCGGCGATGACATGATCAAGGTGAACAAGTAATCCGGCAGATTTGAGAAATACAGGCGGCACAGGCTTTGGGCTTGTGCCGCTTTTGGGCTTTTGGGCTTTTTGATGCGCGGCTCTTCCCATTGGGGCAAAACTATGGTAAGATACAGATAGATACCCCGCCGACAACCCGGCGGAACAGGAAGGAACGATAACATGAGCGCAATTCTTGCAGTATGTGGTACGGCGTTCTGTGCCATGGTCAGCGATGGCCGCATGGTGGAAGAACCGATCACAGACGGCAAAATCAAGGTGCTGACGGATGCACTGCCCAAAGTGCGCAAGCTGAACCGCAACGTGCTGGTCGGCTTTGCAGGGGATGCTGTGGCAGCAGCCCAGATCATCAATAAATTGGATGAATACGATGTGCAGTATATGACGCTGGAAAAGGCGGTCAAGGTATTGCAGCAGGCAGCCCAGCAAACGCCCTGTGCCCCAGTTGGGGTGCGGCTGCTGGTGGGCGGCCGCGGCCGCAAGGGTGATTTCCAACTGGTGATGCTGGCCAGCACGGAGGATTATGCCCCGCAGACCCAGCCAGCCAGGGACGGTGCCTATCTAATCGAAGGCGCTTGTTCCCATACTGAGGTTGCCCCATATCTGGAGCAGTACGTCAAGCCCGAAGCCGCCAGATGGCATACGCTGGACGATATTGCCAAAACACTGGATGGCTGCATTGCCAAATTGGCCGAAGCGGATCAGACGGTGAATACCAAATATTTTCGCGAACTTGTAATGTAATAAATGGGATTGCCACTGCAGACGACCCTGCTCCCTTCAAGGATACAATAAAAAGGAGAAATCAAGCCATGAAAATTGCACTGATCAATGAAAACAGCCAGGCCGCCAAGAACGCCCTGATCGAAGCCACCCTGCGCAAGGTTGTGGAGCCGATGGGCCATGAGGTTGTCAACTATGGTATGTACGCAGCCGATGATGCCGCCCAGCTGACCTATGTGCAGAACGGCATTCTGGCAGCGGTGCTGCTGAACGCCGGCGCAGCGGATTATGTTATCACCGGCTGCGGCACCGGCGAGGGTGCCATGCTGGCGCTGAACAGCTTCCCCGGCGTGATCTGCGGCCATGTGGAAGATCCCGTGGATGCCTATACCTTTGCTCATGTGAACGATGGCAATGCTGTTGCCCTGCCGTTTGCCAAAGGCTTTGGCTGGGGCGGCGAGCTGAACCTGGAATATGTGTTTGAAAAACTGTTCGGCTTTGGCCATGGTCAGGGCTACCCGAAGGAGCGCGTTGTGCCCGAACAGCGCAACAAGAAGATCCTGGACGGCGTGCGTTCCGTGGCGTTCCGTGACCTGTGCGATATCCTGAAAGATCTGGATCACGATCTGGTCAAGGGCGCTTTTGCCGGGGAGCATTTTGCCGAGCATTTCTTTGCAGACTGCAAGGATGAAAAGATCGCTGCAACCGTAAAGGAACTGATGGCATAATCAGCCAAAACAGCTTTTACTGGGGCTGTCTTTGCACGGGGAACCGTGCAGGGGCAGCCCCTTTTTAATTGCTGCATTCAAAAATGATGTGCAGCGGGCGTGTGCAGCGAGGTGAAAATACACAAAAAGGCGGTGAAAACTGGGCTGTGAAACCTGTAAAACCGGAAAATGTCTCGAATTTACAGCATAATTCACAAATAGATAACAAATTATTTGTGCATAACTGATATGATAGAGCCGTCAAGAAAGAAAACTTGACGGTGCTGCAATAGAGGGCGGCACCTGCACCGCAGCCGGGAAAGCTGCCGTGCCGAGAGGAGTATATCAGTTATGAAAAAATTTCTGGAACGTATGGCTCAGATCGCTTACAGCATTAACCTGGTCAATGGCTTTGACACGGAAGTTGAAGTTTTTGCCTGCGCTGAAAATTGCTGAGCTGGCCAAAGCAAGCCCCTGCATCCGATTGGGTGCGGGGGCTTTTTTGTGCTATGTTGCCCCCAAATTCCTGCGGCAGAAATTACCAGCCCGCGGACATTATTTTTTTATATAGAACACACAAAAAGGGTTGACTAACCCGCGGTGGAATGGTAAAGTTTAAATGGTTTCATAGCGCTTTTGCAGCAAAATATGGAACCATGATGATAAAAATCCAACACAAAAGGCAGGTGGTTAAGCATGGAGATTCCCGGTAGTCCTGTGAACCGATGTAAAACTGAATATAATGGCAACCGTTGTTTCGGTGCAGAGGTGCAGGCGGTGGCTCTATGCGGAGCCACTTGCTGTTTGTGTGCGCATTTTTAGCGCACGGCACGCTTGCTTCATTTTGAAAGATTTCACCCTCCTTGTGCGTCTGCGTTGAAACAACGGCTGCACAGGGAGGATTTTTTATGGCAAACAACACCATTGCTGTGCTGCGCCAGATGCTGGCCAGCCTTGACGATGCCAAAAAGTACCAGAGCCTGCGTGATGTCATGTCTACCATGAACGCGCCGGATCTTGCCGCCGTGTTTGAGGACCTGCCCGAAGAAAAAATGCCGGTGCTGTTCCGTCTGTGCCCTAAGGACCTGGCGGCCGATGTGTTTGCGGAGCTTAGCTCCGAAACGCAGGAAGCGCTGATCCGCGGCCTGACTGACCGCGAGCTGAAGAGCGTGGTGGAGGAGCTGTGCGTGGACGATGCCACCGACCTTGTGGAGGAAATGCCTGCCAGCGTGGTCAAGCGTATCCTGGCCCAGGCAGAGCCGGACACCCGCAAGATGATCAACGAACTGCTCAAATACCCGGAAGATTCCGCCGGCGGCGTTATGACGACCGAGTTCATGGAGCTTGCCCCCGATTGGACCGTGCGCAGCGCCATGGACGCCATCCGCCAGAACGGCATTGATAAGGAAACCATCAACAACTGTTACGTTACCCGCAAGGACCGTACCCTGGTTGGCGTGGTCAGCCTGCGTGCCCTGGTGCTGGAAAAGAACGAGCAGCGCCCGGTTGAAGAGCTGATGAACCCCAATGTGGTCAGCGTTGTAACCAGCACTGACCGTGAGGATGCCGCCCAGCTGATTGAAAAGTACGGCTACCTGGCTTTGCCGGTGGTGGATAAAGAGAACCGCCTGGTTGGTATCCTGACGGTTGATGACGCTATCAGTATTTTGCAGGATGAGGCCAGCGAAGACATTGCGAAGATGAACGCTATGACCCCCAGCGATAAGCCATATTTCAAGCAGTCCATGCGGGATGTTTACAAAAGCCGTATCCCCTGGCTGCTGTTCCTGATGCTCAGCGCAACCTTCTCCAGCCTGGTGATCCGCGGGTATGAAAGCGCGCTGGCCGCCGTTACTGTGCTGACCGCCTATATCCCTATGCTGACCGATGCGGGCGGCAACGCGGGCAGCCAGAGTACCTCCACCATCATCCGCAGCATGGCGGTGGGCGATATTACCCCCCACGATCTGCCGCGTATTATCTGGCGTGAATGCCGCGTGGCCCTGATGTGCGGCGTGACGCTGGCTGTGTGCAACTTTTTCAAAATGCTGCTGCTGGACCGCATCGCGGCTCCGGTGGCGCTGGTCGTCTGCGTCACCCTGATCTTTACCGTGTTGCTTTCCCAGTTGATCGGCGTATTGCTGCCGGTGATTGCGGAAAAGTTCAAGATCGACCCGGCGGTCATGGCTTCGCCCCTGATTACTACCATCGTGGATACCACCACGCTGTTGATCTACTTCAACGTGGCCAAGATGGTGCTGCATATCTGATGCAGAGTTTTTGAACACAAAGTCGAACAACTGTTAATTGTACCATGCCGCAAGGCATGGTATAATTTTTTGTAGAACATAATTTGGAAAGAAACAATAGATGCCCACTGCACGGCCCGGCGGCTGCCGGTGCTGCATTATTATGCTACTATATAAAAGGAAGGAATATGCTTTATGAATATTCAGGGGTTTTATACCGGCAGGGAGTTTGACGCGGATACCTTTTTTGGTGCGCACCCCTATGAGGACGGGACCCACTTTGCTGTGTGGGCACCGTCTGCACGGGATGTAAAGGTTATCACCAGCGGCCTGAGCGATGGCAGTTGGGCAGAATGGCAGATGCACCGCAGCTATTCCGGCTGCTGGGAGGCAGACGCTGCCGGGGTAACGCGCGGCACCTGCTACCAATACCGTGTGTGTGGCGCAGACGGCAGTGTGGTGGACCACTGCGACCCTTACGGTACGGCCATGACACTGCGCCCCGATGGCCGCAGCATTGTATGGGGCGCACCCACCTGCCAGTGGACGGATTCCGCCTGGATGGCAAAGCGCAGCAAGAACTTTGATGCTCCGCTGAACATTTACGAAGCACAGGCAGGCAGCTGGCGCTGCAAGGAGGATGGCACCCCCTATACTTATTCTGAACTGGCCAAACAGTTGCCCGCCTACCTGAAAGAAAACGGCTACACCCACCTGGAGCTGATGCCGCTGAGCGAATACCCCTTTGACGGCAGCTGGGGCTACCAGACCACCGGCTTTTTTGCCCCCACCAGCCGTTACGGCACGCCGGACGAGCTGTGTACCCTGATCGATGCCTGCCACGCGGCGGACATTGGCGTGATCTTTGACTTTGTGCCGGTCCACTTCGCTGTGGATGAATACGGCCTGAAACACTTTGACGGCACCGCTTTGTACGAATACCCCGCCGCAGCGGTGGGGGAGAGCGAATGGGGCAGCTGCAATTTCATGCACTCCCGCGGCGAAATCCGCTGCTTTTTGCAGTCGGCCGCTGATTACTGGCTGCGCACCTTCCACGCAGACGGCCTGCGCATGGATGCCGTCAGCCGCCTGATCTACTGGCAGGGCGACCCCGCCCGCGGTGTGAACGGCTCTACCCTGGAATTCTTGAAGAATATGAATCAGGGGTTGCAGCAGCGCCACCCCACCGCCATGCTGATTGCCGAGGATTCCACCAATTTTGAAAAAGTGACCGCCCCCGTGGAATACGGCGGCCTGGGCTTTGACTACAAGTGGGACCTTGGCTGGATGAACGATACGCTGGACTACTTCAAAAAAACACCGGAAGAACGCAAATCCAACCTGGGCAAGCTGACTTTCTCGATGATGTATTTCTGGCGGGAGCATTACATCCTGCCGTTCAGCCATGATGAAAATGTTCATGGCAAGGCGACCATCCTGCAAAAGATGTACGGCGAGTATGAGGATAAGTTCCCCCAGGGGCGTGCGCTCTATCTGTATATGGCAATTCACCCTGGCAAGATGCTGGACTTTATGGGCAACGAGTTTGGCCAGCTGCGGGAATACGATGAAAGCCGCGAGCAGGACTGGCTGCTGCTGGATTACCCCATCCACGAGGCCTTCGCCAACTACCGCCGCACCCTGAACGAACTGTACCGGAAATATGATGCGTTCTGGAGCGGAGAATACAACCCGGACCATTTCCTGTGGCTGGACTGCGACCACCCGGAACTGGATGCCTGCGCCATCCTGCGCAAAGGGCAGGAAGCCACCGTGTTTGCGGCGTTCAACTTTGGTGATACCGAGCTGAAAGACTATGAGCTGACCCTGCCCGGCAAGGGCAAGATCACCCCGCTGCTGAACAGCGATTGGAACTGCTTTGGCGGCAGGACCGCCCGCCCCAAAGCCCTGCGCAGCAAAACAACCACCGGCAGCGTAAAGCTGACACTTGCCCCCTACAGCGCCCAGCTGTACCGCTTTGAACCGGCAGTGGAAAAAGGAACAAAGTAAAACTGGGGTGTATCAGAAAAGTCGAAAATATCGTCTATTTCTACAAACGCAGCCGGATTTTGCGTTAAAAAGCCTTGAAAGCCACAAAGGATTCCTGCGGCTCTTTGCCTTACATCCTGCTTGTGTTTGCGAAATATCCGTTATTTCCCTTGTTTTCAGATATACCTTAACAAAATCCAAAATGGCACCCGGCACAAATTTTTAAGTTTGTGCCGGGTTTATTTTGCCAGAACGTTATTTTTGCCTGCGATTACTTGCCTGTTTGGGATGGATGTGGTAAACTGATACGGTTAATGCAAGAAAAAAACACTTGGATGCGGAAAGTGGAAAGGGGTAAAACGGATTGTTGAAACAAATGACAGCGCTGCTGCTGGCAGCGGCTTTTGCCTGCGGGGCGGCACTCCCGGCAATGGCGGAACAGGCCACGCCGGAAACCGCAGCCCAGCCCGACCCCACAGAATGGGCAGACGAAGCACAGGACGTGACCGAAGCAGAAGAAGCACCGGTGTATCAGCAGGCTGATGCGCAGGAAGTGGCAACGGGGGAAACGGCAGCATCACTGACCGTTACGGCAGCAGATTGCACGGCACAGTTTATTGATGAAGCGTACCGCCTCTTCTTGCCCGTCAATACGGACATGGCAGCTCTTACGATTGAAACTGGTGCCGAGCTGGCCGCCGCGGATGCAGAGGGACTGACTGTGGACGGAACCACTGTCAGCGGCGATTTTACCAACATCGAAACCCTGAACCTGACCTTTACGGATGGCAAAGCGGCGCGGGTGGAACTGTACAAATCCCAGCTGCCCAGCGTATCCTTTACCCTGAACGGTGTGACCCTAGATGAAATCCAGGCTGGCTCCAAGGATGTCAAATACAAGGGCAACAGCGTGACGATCAGCCAGGCAGGCGGGAGCGACCTGACCGATACCGATGTTGAGTTCAAGGGCCGCGGCAACACCACCTGGACGCTGGACAAGCGTCCCTACCAGTTCAAGCTCAGCAGCAAAGCCAAGGTATTGGGCATGGATAAAGCCAAAACCTGGCTGCTGATCGCCAACCGGCAGGATACTTCCATGATGCGCAACAAGGCAGTGTATGACCTTGCCAACGCCATGGGCGAATGGGCTCCGGATGGCCGCTGGGTGGATGTGTGGATCGATGGCAGCTATCAGGGCTGCTACCTGCTGTGCGAAAAAGTGCAGGTGGGCACCAACCGCGTGGAACTGGAGCAGGAGGATGGCATCCTGGCTGAAGCGGACAACATTTATTATAATGGTGAAGAGTACTGGTTTACCGGCAACCAGAGCGGCACCCACTTTACTTTAAAGGATTCCGCCGCCGATGACTTGGACGAGCAGGACTCTGCCGCCCTGAAAGCCTGGTCCGGCTTTGAAACGGCGCTGGATGAATTTGAAGATGTGCTGTACGCATCCGATAAAGATTGGAACATCATCAGCTCCAAAATTGATGTGCAGAGCTTTGCGGATTATTACCTCATTTCGGAATGGGTCGAAAACTGGGATACCTTCAAAAGCAGTACCTTCTGCTACCGGGACGGTGCCGACGATGTGCTGCATATGGGCCCCGTGTGGGACTATGACTCCGCCCTGAACAATAAAGATGAAAGCTATGGCGTCAGCGATCCACATGCCGACTATGCCATGAACATACAGGACCAGCAGCGCGGGGAAATCTCGCTGACCTGGTTCACTGAGCTGATGAAATGCCAGCAGTTCCGTGAAGTAGTGCAGGAGCGCTACCAGCACACCATGCGCCCTCTGCTGGAAAATTGGAGCGAAACCTGCAACGATTACCGCAGCACGCTGGAAAACTCCGCCAAGATGGAATTTGTCCGCTGGGATCTGAAAGATCAGCCCGGCACCGCGCGTGCGGATGAGAGCGGCACCTGGCAGCAGGATGTTGACAAACTGCAGGATTGGATCGCCCAGCGCACGGCGTATATGACAAAGCGGTTTGACGATGAATTTGTCCGCCGAGGCAACCAGGCTGACAGTATGACCCTTGGCGGCTTGAACGATAACGCCGTTAAACTGGGGGCAGGGCAGAACAAAAAGTATACCTTCCGCCTGACCCCTGCCAGCGCCTGCGATACCGTGCGGGTGACGGTGGATGACCCTACAGTTGCGAAAGCTGAAATTGGTACTTACGCAGGGACTTTTGTGGTGACTGGCGTGCAGAACGGGGAAACGACCTTGACGGTTCGGGCGGGCGCTGCTTCCGCTACCGTGAATGTCATAATCGACGATGAGGCACGCAACGGCTGGTATGAAGAAAACGGCAAACACTACTGGTATGTGGATGGCGAACGCCAGGGCTTGCAGAAAGGCGGCCTGGAGTTCACCGACCCCGATACCGGCTGCCGCTACTGGCTGGACCCGGACGATAGCGGAGCCCGCGCGGAAAAACGCAAGGTGCAGCTGGATGAAGACCGGCTCTGCTACTTTGATGAAAATGGCTGCATGGCATTTGGCGAATGTCTGGAGCACGGCGGCTGGTACTATTACGATGAAAAGACCGGTGCCCAGTGCCGCGGGCCTGTGGTGCTGCCGGATGGCCGCCAGGTGTTTTACAGCCTGACCAACGGCAAAATGCTGTATGGTAAGCAGACGATCTGCGGAACATCCTTTACCTTTAATACGGTGAATGGCAGCCGCAGCAGCGGCCCGGATGGCCTGTTCTGGCTGGAATGGGGCGGCAAGCGCTACTGGTTTGAAAGCTGGAAGCGCCAGGGTTACAATCCATACGATTCCAGCTACCGCGGTAAAGAGATTTATGACCCCGCCAGCGATGCCTGGTATTGGCTGGATAATATCCAGAACGGCGCAATGGCAGCCAGTAAGGACGTTTATCAGGAATCCAACGGCGGCAAGTGGGTGCGTTACGATGAAAACGGCCACATGGTAAAAGGCTGGGATGTGAACGAAAACGGCACCTACTATTTTGACCAGATCACCGGCGCTATGGCCAAGGGTGCCTTGCTGCTGGATGATGTGCAGTACGGCTTTGACCCCATCATGGGAACCATGCTGGACTGCCAGTGGCTGCATACCGAAGTGGGCGACTACTGGTACGAGGGCGGTATTCGCCAGGGGACCGAGGGCCGCGGCAAGGAAATTTATGATCTTGCCAGCGACGCCTGGTATTGGCTGGATGCGGTGGACAACGGCAAAAAAGCCGTGAGCAAAGATGTTTACCAGGAATCCGATGGTGGCAAGTGGGTGCGCTATGATGCAGACGGCCACATGATCAAAGGCTGGGATACCCAGGGCGTGGACCGCTTCTACTTTGACCCCGTTACCGGCGCAATGGCGAAAGGCATTGTGATGATTGATGGCATCCGGTATTGGTTCGACAGCCGCACCGGCGCATTGATTGCACCGAAGTAAAGCGTATATAATATTATAAGGAAGATAAGTTAAAGTCAGGGCTGTGCAGAAAAGCACGGCCCTGACTTTTTAGATGGTGGCTTGGCTGAGGTGGGATATTTGGCGGCAAGTGAGTTCCCGCGGGCCGATGCGAGCAACGGCCCCGAGGCGTTGTTCCTTATATATTAAATAGGAAAAAAATATAAACATGCCCTGATACAGGCTGCTTCTCTCCCGGAAAACTCTAACCGCTCCAAAAGATAACATTTCTTCGCCAAAAATCCCAACAACTCCAAGACAACAGAAAATGCACCATGCCAGGCAAAATATGCGTGAAACGACCCTTGCTTTTTGCGCAGGAACGTGTATAATATACCACGGTAGAAGATGATACCCCCAAAGAGGAAATGCCGGAAAGGGCCGAGATAATGAATTTCGGCAAAATGCAGAATTTTTCAAAAAATATTTTACGATTTGCTGAAAAAACACTTGCAATTTACGGTATATTGTGGTATCATACTTCTTGGCTGCGAACGGCTGGTGTAGAACGGGCGTTCGGCACCAGCCACGATATGCGTTGATGCGGGAGGTTGCCGCTGCTCCCATAGGGGCGGACGGGTTTTTCCGCGGAGTATGTCCGATCTTAGAACCGGGCGAAAGAATTACGAATGCGAAGGGATATGTACGGCGCTGCATTCTGCGGCACGGACCAATTTCCATAGTTTTTGCGATGTATTTCTCCGGGGGAACTGCGGTGCGCGGTTCACCGGATTTTCTGATACGAAACTATTGAACACCCGGAAGCGTGTGTAATTTATCGGCCGCCTAAGGCAACACAAATTTTTAGGAGGCGAATCTAATGGCAGTCAAAGAAAAAATCAGAATCCGTTTGAAGAGCTATGATGCATCCCTGATCGATGCCGCTGCAGCAAAGATCGTGGAGACCGCAAAGCGCACTGGCGCTCGCGTGTCCGGCCCGATCCCCCTGCCGACCGACAAGGAAGTCGTCACCATCCTGCGCGCTGTTCATAAGTACAAGGACAGCCGTGAGCAGTTCGAGAGCCGCACTCATAAGCGTCTGATCGACATTCTGAAGCCGTCCAACAAGACGGTCGAGGCTCTGATGAGCCTGCAGCTCCCCGCTGGCGTTGACATCGAGATCAAGCTCTGATGCAATCAGGCGGGAACCGGAACCCCGGCCCGAATGGCCGTGATCCATTAACCGCCGGACCCGCGTTCCCATGCTGAATGAATTCAGACACGATCCGCATAAAACGTTCATTAAGCGGAGAGGTCATGTTGGCGGACAACCCGCCGCCAACCAATAACCTTTACAGGAGGATTTACACAAATGCAAAAAGGTATCATTGGCAAGAAACTGGGCATGACCCAGCTGTTTGATGAAAACGGCAAGGTCGTTCCTGTAACCGTCATCGAAGCCGGCCCCTGCACCGTCGTGCAGAAGAAAACCGTCGAGTCCGACGGCTATGAGGCAGTCCAGCTTGGCTTTGGCGAAGTGAGCGCCAAGAAGGTCAACAAGGCAGCCAAAGGCCACTTCGACAAAGCAGACGTCGCTCCGAAGCGCACCCTTCGTGAGTTCCGTCTGGACGATATTTCCGGCATGAACGTCGGCGATATCCTCAAGGCTGACGTTTTCACTGCTGGCGATAAGGTCGACGTCATCGGCACCAGCAAAGGTAAGGGCTATCAGGGCGTTATCAAGCGCTTTGGCCAGCACCGCCTGCGCGAGAGCCACGGCACCGGCCCCGTTGCCCGCCATGCCGGCTCTAACGGCTCCACCTCCACCCCGTCCCGCGTGTTCAAGGGCAAGCGTCTGCCCGGCCACATGGGCGCTGTGCGCGTGACCGTTCAGAACCTGAGCATCGTTAAAGTCGATGCCGAAAACAACCTGATCGCCATCAAGGGCGCCATCCCCGGCCCGAAGGGTTCTGTGGTTTGCGTCAGTGACAGCGTCAAAGCGTAAAGGAGGAAAACACAATGGCTAAATTTGATGTCGTTGATATGAGCGGCAAGAAAGTTTCCACCGTTGAGCTTTCCGACGCCGTGTTCGGGATCACCCCGAACGAGAAGGCTGTCCACGAGGCAGTCGTCAACTTCCTGGCTAACCAGCGCCAGGGCACCCAGAACACCAAGATCCGCAAGGAAGTCCGCGGCGGCGGCAAAAAGCCTTGGCGCCAGAAGGGCACCGGCCACGCACGTCAGGGTTCTATCCGCGCTCCGCAGTGGACCCACGGTGGTGTTGCTCTCGGCCCCAAGCCGCGTGATTACTCTTACACCATCAACAAGAAGGTCAAGCGCCTGGCTCTGCTCAGCGCCCTGTCTGACAAGGCTGCCAACGGCAACCTGATCGTCGTTGACAAGATCGCTGCTGACGAGTTCAAGACCAAGACCGTTGTTGCTTTCCTGGCTGCTGTCGGCGCCGGCAAGAAGAACCTGATCCTCAACGATACCGCTGATGTCAAGTTCGTTGCTTCCGCTGCCAACATCCCCGGTGTCAAGACTGCTGTTGACGGTGTGAACACCTACGACGTTGTGAACGCCGACAAGCTGATCGTCAGCCTGGACGCCGCCAAGAAACTTGAGGAGGTATATGCGTGATGAAGTTCGCACAGGATATCGTTCTCGCCCCCGTCATCACCGAGAACTCCATGGCAGGCATTGCCGATAAGAAGTACACCTTCAAGGTTGCTACCAACGCCACCAAGGTTGAGATTGCTCAGGCAGTCGAAGAGCTGTTTGGCGTGAAGGTTGCTAAGGTCAACACCATCAGCGTCCGCGGCCGTTACCGCCGCCAGGGCATGCATGCTGGTTACACTGCCGCTTCCAAGAAGGCCATCGTTACCCTGAAGCCCGACTCCAAGGAGATCGAGTTCTTCAACAGCATGGTCTAATTGGTTGCCGCCCGGTAAACGCCGGGCGCATGGCCCCGCCGAGGGGCCACATATGGGGATATGACCCCGATAATAAGTCATAAGATCAAAAAGGAGTACCACAATGGCTATCAAAAAGTACAAGCCGACTACCCCGGGCCGCCGCGGCATGACTGTTACTGACTACAGCGTGCTGAGCAAGGTTGCACCCGAGCGCAGCCTGCTGGAGCCCAACAAGAAGCATGCCGGCCGCAACAACACCGGCAAGATCACCGTTCGCCATCACGGCGGCGGCAACCGCACCAAGTACCGCGTGATCGATTTCAAGCGCAACAAGTTCGGTGTTCCCGCAACGGTCAAGACCCTTGAGTATGACCCGAACCGCTCCGCTTTCATCGCTCTCGTTGAGTACGAAGACGGCGCCAAGAGCTACATTCTGGCTCCGGACGGCCTGAAGGTTGGCGATAAGGTTATGGCTGGCCCCACCGCCGATATCAAGCCGGGCAACGCTCTGCCGTTTGAGAACATCCCCGTCGGTACCATGATCCACAACATCGAGCTCTACCCGGGCAAGGGCGGCCAGCTGGTCCGTTCCGCTGGTGTTATGGCTCAGCTGATGGCTAAGGAGAACGGTTATGCACTGGTTCGCCTGCCTTCCGGCGAGATGCGCAACATCCCCGTTAACTGCATCGCCACCATCGGCGTTGTTTCCAACCTCGACCACGAGAACGTCAACCTGGGCAAGGCTGGCCGCAAGCGCCACATGGGCGTTCGCCCCGGCAGCCGTGGTTCCGTCATGAACCCCTGCGATCACCCGCACGGCGGTGGCGAAGGCCGCGCCCCGGTTGGTCACGACAGCCCGCGCACCCCGTGGGGCAAGCCGGCAATGGGTCTCAAGACTCGCAAACATCATGCTCGCTCCAACAAGTTCATTGTGAAGCGCGCCAACGGTTAAGGGAGGAAATAAGATATGTCTCGTAGCACCAAAAAGGGCCCTTACGTCGCGGATTCTCTGATGAAGAAAGTTGAAGCGATGAACGAGGCCGGTAAGAAGAGCGTCGTCAAGACCTGGAGCCGCTCCTCCACCATCTTCCCCGAATTCGTCGGCCACACCTTTGCTGTCCATGACGGCCGCAAGCATGTGCCCGTATACGTTACTGAGGATATGGTTGGCCACAAACTGGGTGAGTTTGCTCCCACCCGCAAGTTCACTGGCCACGGCGGCGGTAAGACCGTCGCCAAATAAGAGAGGAGGAACACAACATGGAAGCACGGGCAACGCTCCGTTACGCCCGCATCAGCCCCCGCAAGGTTTCTATCGTGATGGATCTCATCCGTAATAAGCCGCTGGCTGAAGCTCAGGCGATTCTGCAGTACACCCCGAAGGCCGCTTGTGAGCCCCTTCTCAAACTGGTGAACTCTGCTGCCGCTAACGCGGAAAACAATTTTGATATGGATCGCAACAACCTGTATGTTGCGGAATGCTATGTCTGCCCCGGCCCGACCCTGAAGCGCATTATGCCGCGCGCACAGGGCCGTGCATACCGCATCCTGAAGCGCACCAGCCACATGACTGTTGTGCTGAAAGAGAAAAACTAAGGAGGTAAACAAATGGGCCAGAAAGTTAATCCCCATGGCATGCGCGTGGGCGTTATTAAAGATTGGGACAGCCGCTGGTTTACCTCTAAGCAGGAATTCGGCGACACCCTCGTTGAGGATCACAAGATCCGCAA
>OOCP01000386.1_pt1 | contig 58212 bp, 49 predicted proteins | sample 1671511 | NCBI WGS metagenome assembly OOCP01 (sample SAMN06348164, study PRJEB24527) | human gut metagenome | biome: human gut; feature: ankylosing spondylitis patient; material: feces | host: Homo sapiens | place: China | collected 2015-10 | reverse complement strand
ACCACGGCAAGGTCGTTGTCGTAGTTTTCCTGCGCCACAAAGCCGCCGGGGTTCTGGCAGAAGGTGCGCACCTTGTTTTTCCACGGCTTCGGGTAACCGATGAGCTTGGACTCATACAGCACCTTGTTCACCTTTTCCATCACTTCGTTGCGGCATTCCACGCGCACGCCGATGTCCACGGTGCCGGGCTTGTGGGCGATGTGGTGCTCTGCGCAGAGCTTTTCCAGCCAGTCTGCGCCACGGCGTCCGGTGCCGATGACCACCTCGTCCGCGTACACCGGCAGCAGGCTATCGCCATCCTTCAGCAGCACGCCCTTACAGCCTTCCTCTTCCAGAATGATGTTTTCGCACTCGGTATTGAAGCGCATCTCCACGCCGTTGTCCGCCAGATAGTTCTGGATGGCCAGATACAGCTCCTGTGCCTTCTCGGTGCCCAGATGGCGGATGGGGCAGTCCACCAGCTTCAGACCTGCGTGGATGGCGTTTTTGCGGATCTCCTTGATGTCCTCACCGGTGTAGATGCCCTCCACATGGGGGTCTGCGCCGAACTCCAGATAAATTTTATCGGTGTAGTCGATGAGTTCCTGCGCAAACTCCTCCCCGATGAGGGTGGGCAGGTCGCCACCTACCTCGTAGGACAGGCTCAGCTTGCCGTCCGAGAACGCACCCGCACCGGAAAAGCCGGTGGTGATGGCGCAGGTGGGGCGGCAGTTGACGCAGTGGCCTACCTCTGCCTTGGGGCAGTGGCGTTTTTCCACCGGCTTGCCCTTTTCCACCAGCAGCATCTTCTTTTTGCTGCCGTGGCGCAGCAGCTCCACAGCGGTAAAGATGCCGGCAGGGCCCGCACCCACGATGATCAGATCGTACTTTTCCATGATTTTGTTCCTTTTCTTGTTATAGATTTACTCATTTATGATTTGGTGGAATGTGCTTGCCCTCTCCGTCACGGCGTAAACTTTCTCATTGCGTCTAATGCTTTAGTGCCAAGCTTTACGGCTTGGCTCTCCCTCCGGGAGAGCTGGCGCGGGAGCGCCTGAGAGGGTTTATTCCTTACTCCTGCTTCTCCTGCTCCACGGTGGCGCTCTCGTCCACATGGTCCAGTTCTACGGCAGTGGCCTCTGCATCGGTGCGGGTCACGTCCGGGGCGACAACGCCGTCGCCGTTCAGATCCTCACCGGTAATGCTTTCCAGTACGGACTGCGTTTCAGGGTGCAGCTTTGCAAAGCGGCGCACCGCCAGCACGGTGTACAGAGCGCTGAGCAGGTTGATGGCGCCCTCCACGATCAGGATGACGCCGATGGCCATCACCAGCGTTTCCATGGCGCCGAAGGGGTTTGCGATCAGGATGACGCCCAGCACCACGCTGAGCACCGGCAGCAGCAGAAAGCCCTTCCAGCTGTCGTAGCCGCAGCGGCGCAGGTCCAAAGCGTTCTGCACCCGGCCAATGGCGTCAAAGATGACGAACAGGCCGAACACGATGGGCAAAATGCTTACCACGATATCGCTGCGCAGCAGCAGAAAAACACCCAGTGCAAGGCAGATAAGGCCGGAGATCAGGGTAAGCTGGCTCTGGAACACCCCGCGCTCCACCACAAAGTAGCGGATCAGCTGCACCGCTGCGCAGGCCAGCACCACGCCGCCCAGCGCGTAGCAGACGATGTTCAGCGCCGTGCCGGGCTTCATGACCAGAAAAATGCCCAGCCCGACATACAGCAGGCTCATGAGGATCAGATTCCACTTCAGCTTTTTTACCATAGAGATCACGTTCCTTTCGTTTGCAGGGCCGCTGCCCGCACCCGGGTCAGTGGTACAGGGGTGCGATGGTGGTCTTGTTGATACGGGCATAGAAGGCCAGGCTCATCAGGACACTGACAAATTCCGCAATGAGGAAGGCCCACCAGACATTGTTGACACTGCCGGTCTGTGCCAGCAGCCACGCTGCCGGCAGCAGCACGAACAGCTGGCGGCAGACCGAAACGATGAGGCTGAAGACACCGTTGCCCAACGCCTGAAAGACCGAGCTGAGCACGATGCTGACGCCCGCCAGCAGGAAATGCAGGCAGATGATGCGCATGGCCGGGATGCCGATGGCCAGCATGGCGTCGCTGGCGGCAAAGATGCTCAGCACCTGCCGGGGTGCGAACTGGAAGATGCAGAAGCCTGCCAGCATGATACCTTCGGCGTAGCACACCGCCAGCTTGATGGTCTTTTTCACACGGTTCGGTCTGCGGGCACCATAGTTGTAGCTGATGATGGGCACCATGCCGTTGTTCAGGCCGAAAATGGGCATAAACACAAAGCTTTGCAGCTTGAAGTAGACGCCGAACACCGCCACCGCCGTAGCGGAGAAGGCCATCAGGATCAGGTTCATGCCAAAGGTCATCAGGCTGCCCACACACTGCATGGCGATGCTGGGCAGACCCACGGTGTAGATGCGGCCAATGGCCTTGGCGCTGGGACGGAAGCCTTTGAAGCTGATCTGGATGTCCGGGTTTTTGCGGGTGTTGAAGTACAGGGTCATGCCTGCGCCGCAGAACTGACCGATGACCGTTGCCACCGCTGCGCCGGTGGTGCCGGACAGTGCCTCGCCGCAGTAGCCGAAGATGAAGATGGGATCCAGAATGATATTCACCACGGCACCCACCAGCTGGCTGATCATGCTCAGATAGGTGCGCCCGGTAGCCGCCAGCAGCTTTTCGCCCATGGTCTGAGTGAACAGACCCAGACTAAAGATGCAGCACACCGACAAATACTGGATGCCCTGCTGCGCGATGACGGCGTCACTGGTCTGGGCGTAGAAGTAGGGCTTCATGCAGGTAAGGCCGATGACAAAAAACACCGCAAAGCTGCACAGGGAAAGAAAGATGCCGTTTTCTGCGGTGGCGTTGGCGCGGCTCTGGTTCTTTTCGCCAAGGCTCTTGCTCAGCAGGGCGTTCACGCCCACACCGGTGCCCACGCCCACGGCGATCATGACATTCTGCAATGAAAAGGCCAGCGATACGGCGGTGAGGGCGCTCTCGCTGACATGAGACACGAACACCGAGTCCACCACGTTGTACAGCGCCTGCACCAGCATGGAGATCATCATCGGGATACTGAGTTTCAGCAAAAGGGGGTTGATCTCCATGGTGCCCATGATATTTTCCCGCACCTCGGCGGGTGCGGTCTGCGATTGATTTGTTTTCACGATTTCTCCTTGCCGGAAATGTGGGCAGGGCGCAGAAGCGCCCTGCCCACGTTCTGTCGTTGTTTATTGGGTCTGGCCGGGGGTCACAGCGTTTTTTCCTTTGCGGCGGCTGCGTCTAAGATCATCTTCACGCAGGTCTCGCGGCCAAGGGCGGCGTTGATGGCCAGATCGTAGTTGTGGGCATCGCCCCAGCGGTTCTGGGTGTAGTAGTTGTAGTAGGCCGAGCGGTTGCGGTCGGTCTTTTCCACCTCGTCCTTGATGCCCTTTTCGTCCTTGGCCTTTACCAAGGGGTTGGTCTTGGCGTACTGCAAGCGCCACTCCTTGGGTGCATACACGAACACCCGCAGCACGTCCTTGCGCTCCCGCAGGACGTAGTCACCGCAGCGGCCAAGGATCACGCAGGGGCCTTCCTCGGCCAGCTGCTTGATGATACGGCTCTGCAGAATGAACACCTGATCGCCCAGCGGCAGCTCGTTGCCCATGGTGTACAGGCTGTACAGCAGGCTGTGGGTGTGCCGTTTCTCGCTGGCGGCAACAGCCTCCTCCGACAAGCCGGAGTTCTTTGCTGCCATGGTGATCAACTCCTTGTCGTAAAGCTTGATGCCCAGTGCATTTGCCACGTCCTCTGCGATGTAGCGTCCGCCGGTGCAGTACTCACGGCCCAAAGTGATGATCGTCTTTGCCATAATGTGTTCCTCCTGTTTCATATATCGCCCTGAAAAAGCTTACGGCTGTGCCGGGGCGTCCCCGGTCTGGCCATTGGCTTTGGGTTCTGTGCTTGCAGGTACAGGCTTCGGCTTCGGCAGCCGTACCTCTGCTACCCGCATGGTGCCGGTCTGGTCCACTGCATACACGCTGCAGCGCCCGCCTGCGGCCAGCAGCTCCGGCGGGAACTGTACCCCGCCGTCCTCGGTGCGGGTACAGCGCAAAAAGGTGCGGTGAGCGGTGGTGGCGTGCGCCACGCCGTCGTGGGGCGCGCAGGCGATCCAGCCGGAAAAATCCTCCGGCAGGTCTGCGGGCTCTCCCCGCCGCTCAAAGTAGTAAACGCCCGGCTGGGTGCCGGCGCGCAGCTCGCAGCGCAGCCGCCGGGGACGGTCGGCCTCAGTCTCCCGCTGCTTTGGCCGCAGGGCAATGGCCTTGCCGGTAAAGTAACGCATAAAATCCACCAGCGCCATGGTGCAGTTCACTGCGCCGTCGGTATCGGCGGTGGGGTCGTTCAGCAGCACAAAATCTGCCATCACGGCGTCGTCGTGGCCAAAACCGTGCAGCCCCATCCACAGCCGCACCGGGTCGCGCTGACCGCGCACCCGCCGCTCCACCTGCACGGCCACCGAGCAGCCGTCGTGGATCTGCTCCCGCAGGTCAGCAAGGTCCATCCATGCCTGCCAGCAGGGGTAGCCGCAGCAGCCTGCGGCGGCCGCCGCAAAGGCGGTGTTGCCGGTGCTGCGGGTGCTGCCGTCCTCCATGGCGTAGGCCACTTCTTCCGGCAAGATATCTTCGCCCCAGCGGTTCATCAGCGCCGCCATGACCAGCGGCAGATCCATCTCCCGCCCAAAGCTGGGGTCATGGGCGGAAAGGCAGTATTCCGGCAGATAGAGCCGCCGGTTCAGCGCATGGCCGTTGCGCTTTTCCCACGCAAGGGGACGCACCGCCGCCGCCAGCAGACGCACCGCCGGGGTAACTTTATCGTTGTTGGTGGAAAGGTTCACCTGCAATTGTACGCCGGTGCCGCCGCCCGGGGCGGCTACCGTGACGGTATCGCCCATCAAAAAGATCATGCCGTCCTCGCTCTGGCTGGACACGCTGCACCGGGGGTAGTCCGGTGCCCACTTGCCAAAGCTCATCCAGCTTGTCCACGCCCCTGCTGCGTACACCCGGCAGCGCACCTCCACCATGGTGTCCCGGGGCGCATGGGCGTTCCAGCTGACGTTCAGGTTGCAGAAGGCCGGCATGGCGAATTCCGGGGTGGTGTAGCTGCCGTACAAAAGGCTGCGTCCGGCCACGCTGTCCAGCACCAGTGCGCCGTTTTCCAGCGCAAGGTTGTCCAGCTGCCCGCGGGAAAAGGTCTCTGTCCCCTGCAGCACAAGATTATTCCGTTGTTCCATGGGACATCGCTCCTTTCCGCAGTGTCAGCACTTATTCCTCCGGGGTGTCGTCGTCGGCGTAGTCCTCTTTCAGGGCGGCCTCCAGCTCGGCATCCTTCAGCTTGCGGATGTTCTCCTCGATGTGGAACACCCGGTCGATATCGCCGTACACGATCTGGCAGGACACCTCGGTGACGAACCAGAAGCCGAAGATCAGCATCAGGAAAAGACCCAGCGGCATGCACAGGATCACCACGCCCCAGAACAGCACCTGCACGATGGCGGCAGCCAGTGCGTGGGGCAGAAAGGCGATCATGCAGTTGATGCTGTTTTTCAAAGTCAGGCTCAAGGGCTGGTCCAGCAGCACCACCTGCGGCCACATATAGGCAAACAGCATCTGGAACAGCACCAGATTGAGCACCGTAGCCACCCACAGCGGAACACCCACGTTGGTACCGTGGTACAACATATTGAAGCAGAAATAGACGAGGAAAATTTGCAGCGTGACCACCACGGTGTACAGCACACCGGGCACAAGGCTGGCCTTGAAGTTGCGCTTGAAGGCCTTGCGGTAGGTCACCCACCAGTAGCCCGCCTCGTCGCGCAGCGCGCGCAGGACGGTATCGTACATTCCGGCCAGTGCGGGCCCGGCCAGCAGACCGCCCACGGCGGCGCTGCCCAGCATCACCGGCAGACTGTTCTGCAAAAAGCCGATATACACCAGACAGATGACCGGTGCAAACCCGATGCAGGTCAGCAGGTTTGCAAGGAACATGCCGTTCATATCACGGCCTACAAGCTCAAAAAAGCGGCCGATGCCGGTCTTGCGGGGAGCGTTCTTTTCGACGCCCTTACCGGCCTTGAAATCATTGGCAGAAGGAAAAAGACCCATAGTAACTGCGGTACCTCTCTTACGTTTTTTACCGGCACCGCAGACGTTTTGTCTGGAAAGTGCCATTGTGCCAACTTTACAGATATAAATATACCTGTATTTTGTCAACTTTGCAAGATACAACCGGGGCTAATTGTAAAAAAATATTTATCTCTCCCTTTTTTACGCAAAATGTGCTACAATGACAATGGCATTTTTTGCAATAGGAGGAAACCATTATGAGCATTCTTCGCACCATTGCGATGTTTATTTATCTGTTCGGGTACATGATCCTGCATTACGGCATCCTGCGCCGTGCCGAGCGCGCCGCAGCTGCCGGAGATACCGCCACCGTGGAGCAGATCGTGAACCAGCACATCCCCCGCTGGAGCCGGGGCATCTTAAAGGTGACCGGTGTGTCCCTGTCGGTGGAAGGGCTGGAGAATATTCCCAAAGACGGCCCTTGCGTATTCGTGGCGAACCACCGCAGCTACTACGACATCCCTTTGCTGCTGGCAGGGCTGGAAAAGCCCCACGGCATCCTTGCCAAGGAGGAGCTGGAAAAGATCCCCCTGCTCAACCGCTGGATGAAGCTGCTGGGCTGCGTGTTCGTGCAGCGTGATGATGTGCGCGCCTCGGTGCGGGCACTGAACGATGCCACCGCCATCGTAGAGGGCGGCCGCAGCTTCGTCATCTTCCCCGAGGGTACCCGCTACAAGGGCGAAGAGGGCGGCGCTGGCGAGTTCAAGGCCGGTGCTTTCCGCATTGCGGTCAAGACCGGTGCCCCGGTGGTGCCTGTGGCTGTGACCGGTGCCCGCGCCCTGTTCGAGACAAACGGCAACCGCTGCCGCCCGGGCGGTGTGCGCATCAAGATCATGTCGCCCATCCAGACCGCCGGCATGAGCAAGGCCGAGCAGAAACAGCTGCCCGACGCCGTGCGCCAAAGCATTCTGGCTGCCCTGAAGTAACAGCCTTTCCCGCCCGTTTCATCACACAGGAGAACTATTTTATGGCAAGCTACCGTTACGAACGCGACATTGACCCCAAGGACCTCAAGCCCCGCAAGGAGCGGCAGTACAGCCGCAGGGAGCGCTGGGCAAACTGGTGGGACTACAACCTGAAATGGGTGCTCATCTTCGGCATTGCCGGTGCGTTCGTGGCGTACTGCTTTATCGGGCAGTATTTCCTGACCACCCACCCGGATTATAACGTGGCGGTGGTCAGCCCCTACTACCTGCCCGAAGCTACCGTCACCGCCCTGCAAGAGCAGCTTGCCGCCTATGGCGAGGACTGCAACGGCGACGGCAAGGTGGTGGTGAAGATCAACCAATACACCATGGCTTTCAACAGTGAGGACTCGGACGCCTATCTGGATATGGCAGGCACCACCAAGCTTTCCACCGATATCCAAAGTTCCCTCAGTTCCATCTTTATCCTGTATGACCCCGCAGGCTTCCAGCAGACCACCGGCACCCTGCGGTATCTGGACGGCCATCTGCCCAAGTCCGATGCCGACAGCGACTGGTGGAATATGGTCTACCGCTGGACGGACTGCCCGGTGCTGACCGGGATGGAGCTGGGCAGCTACACCTCGGACGCGGTGCAGAGCGCCAGCGGCGACAGCCAGCAGCTGCTGGCAGATTACTATATCGGCATCCGGGGCGCATGGCTGAAGGAATCCGCTTCCCTGCTGGAAAACAGCGAGCCCCTTTGGGCAAACCTGACCGCCGGGGCTGTCTCCACCGCCGGGGAGGGGCACTAAAGATGCGCTTCCGCATCAAAGCCGGCGGCCCCGCCGCACGATTCACCTTTGACCGCACCCCAAAGCCCCAGCCGCCCGCGCCGCCTGTTCTCCGCGCCGCAGACCTTGATAACCCCTATGGGCGCTATTACGGTAAAGCCCGCAGCTGGGAGGATATTTTGAAAAATAAAAACAGCGATTGAGAGGCTCTCTGGTCATCGCCGCAGGCGATGACCAGAGAGCCTCTGTTTTCTATTTTTGTCTTTTTACCCATGGCTGATTTGAAATTTTCTCCACCCTCAAATGGAGGGCGGTTTGTTGTTTCTCTGTCCCGGTTATGGTATACTTACTAGGTATCCCCGCAAAAACCGACCAAAAAGGATGTGACCCCCATGGACGCACTGGAACAAGCCCGTGCCGAGATCGACACGGTGGATGCGCAGCTGGCTGCGCTGTTCGAGCGCCGGATGGCTGCCGTTTTGCAGGTGGCCGAATATAAGCGGGCGCACGGCCTGCCCATCTATGATGCCGCCCGGGAGGCCGCCGTGCTGGAAAAGGCCGCAGCCCGCATTCAGCAGCCTGCGCTGCGCCCTTACTATAAAGACCATGTCCAGCACATGATGGATCTTGCCAAGCAGTACGAGGCTGCCGTGCTGGGGCAGAGCCGCGCCGCCTATCAGGGAGTGGAAGGTGCGTTTGCCCACATCGCCCTCAAGGCGCTGTTCCCCCACGCCGAGGCCGTGAGCTACTCCACATGGGACGAGGTATTCGAGGCCGTGGCCTCCGGCGAAGCCGCCCACGGCGTAGTGCCCTTTGAAAACAGCCACGCCGGGGATGTTTCTGCCGTGCTGGACCTGTGCTATAACCACCCGGAGCTGTGGGTGGTGGACGTGTACGACCTGCCCATCTCCCAGAACCTGCTGGTGCTGCCGGGCACCCAGCTTTCCCAGCTGCGCACGGTGTACAGCCACCAGCAGGCCATCGCCCAGAGCGAGACCTTTTTAAAGCAGTTCCGTCTGCCCGCCACCGCCATGGCAAACACCGCCATGGCTGCAAAGTTCGTGGCAGAAAGCAAAGACCCGACAAAGGCCGCCATTGCCAGCGCCGAGACTGCCGCCCTGTACGGGCTGGAAATTCTGGTGCCCAACATCAATACCGACGGCGACAACACCACCCGGTTCATCGTGCTCAGCCGCGAAAAGCCCACGGCGGGCAACCGGTTCTCGCTGCTTTTCACGGTGGACAACAAGCCCGGCAAGCTGGCTGAGGTCATTCAGGTCATCGGTGCAAGCGGCTTCAATATGGAGTCCATCAAGAGCCGCCCCATGCCGCACGTCCCCTTTGAATATTATTTTTATGTAGAGCTGGTGGGCGATGCCGCCGCCGGCGAGACCGCCGCGCTGCTGCGCGAGCTTGACCGCACCTGCCGGACGGTGCGGCTGTTAGGAGTGTATACAAAATGAGTGATTTTATCGGAACCAAGCTGACCATGAATCTGGGCGAGCGCAGCTACGACATCATCGTCAAGCGCGGCTCGCTGGAAAACCTGTATCAGTTCGCCCGGCTGGACCGCCGGGTGGCGGTGGTCACCGACAGCGGTGTGCCTGCACAGTACGCCCAGATGGTAGCCGACCAGTGCAAGGATGCCGCCATCATCACCGTGCCGCAGGGCGAGGCCAGCAAGAGTTTTAAAATTCTGGAGACCGTGCTGCGGCAGATGCTGGACTTCGGCATGGGCCGGGGCGACCTTGTGGTGGCCGTAGGCGGCGGCGTGGTGGGCGACCTTGCCGGGTTTGCCGCTTCCATCTATATGCGCGGCATCGACTTTATCAACTGCCCCACCACCACCCTTTCCATGATCGATTCCTCCATCGGCGGCAAGACCGCCGTGGACCTAGGCGACACCAAGAACATCGTGGGTGCCTTCTGGCAGCCAAAGCTGGTCATCGTAGACCCGGATACCCTGTCCACCCTGCCCCGCCGCCACTTCATCAACGGTCTGGCCGAGGCGGTCAAGGCTGGGCTTCTGGCCGACCCGGAGCTGTTCTCCATCTTTGAAAAAGAGGACGTGGACGACCGCATCGGCGACATCATCTGCCGCAGCCTGCGCTTTAAAAAGAGCATCGTGGAGCAGGACGAGACCGAGCAGGGTATGCGCAAGGCGCTGAACTTCGGCCACACCATCGGCCACGGCATCGAAGCCGTAAAAGGCATCAAGGGACGCCGCACCACCGGCCTGTTCCACGGCGAGTGCGTGGCGCTGGGTATGCTGCCCATGATCGAATCCAAGGCGCTGCAAAAGCGGGTGCGCGGCGTGTACCGCCGCTTAGGTCTGCCCACCCGCACCGCCTACGATAAGGAAAAGGTGCTGGCCGAGATGCTGCACGACAAAAAAGCACAGGACGGGCAGATCACCATCATCAAGGTGCCCGGCCTTGGCTGCTGGCGCGCCGAGACCATCCCTGTGGAGGGGCTGCGCCCGCTGCTGGGCATGGAGGACTGACCCATGAAAAATACCTTTGGCAGCGACCTTTCGCTGACCATCTTCGGCGAGAGCCACGGCCGTGCCGTGGGCGCTGTGCTGGACGGCATGGCTGCCGGTGTGCCGGTGGATGAGAGCTTCCTCGCCGCCTGCATGGATAAGCGCCGCGCCCGGGGCGACGGCCTTTCCACCCCCCGGGTGGAGGCAGATGCGGTGCAGCTGCTTTCCGGTGTGGTGAACGGCCACACCACCGGCACCGCCATTGCCCTGATGATCGAAAACCAGAACACCCGCAGCGGCGACTACGCCAAGACCGCCGACCTTCTGCGCCCCGGCCACGCGGACTTTACCGCCTACGCCAAGTACCACGGCTTTCAGGACGCCCGGGGCGGCGGGCATTTTTCCGGCCGGGTGACCGCCGCCCTCGTGGCAGGCGGCAGCATCGTGCTTGCCGCATTGCAGCGGGCGGGTATTGATATCACCACCCACATCGCCCGGTGCGCTGGCCTTGCAGATACGCCCTTTGCACTGGACGACCCCGCCGCCCTTGCGGCACAGGTGGAGACGCTTGCCAGTAAGACCGAGGGCTTTGCGGTGCTGGATACCGCCGTGGAAGAACCCATGAAAGCCGCCATCCGCGCCGCCGGTGCCGAGGGCGACAGCGTGGGCGGCGTGCTGGAAACTGCCATTCTCGGCCTGCCCGCCGGCATCGGCGAGCCTTACTTTGACAGCGTGGAGAGCGAGATCGCCCACCTTGCCTTTTCCATCCCGGCGGTCAAGGGCATCGAGTTCGGCACCGGCTTCGGCTTTGCCGGGCTGCGCGGCTCGGAAGCGAACGACGCCTTCCGCATGACGGCAGAGGGCGCGGTAGTCACCGCCACCAACCACAACGCGGGCATCAACGGCGGCATCGCCAACGGGATGCCGGTGGTGTTCCGCACCGCCGTCAAGCCCACCCCCAGCATCTACAAGCAGCAGGATACGGTGGACTACATCGCCAAAAAGGACGCACAGCTGTCCATTCAGGGGCGGCACGACCCCTGCATCGTACCCCGGGCCGCCATCGTGCAGACCTGCGCCGCCGCCCTTGCGGTGGGCGACCTGCTCACCGCCCGGTACGGTGCCCGGTGGATGACCGACCCCACCGGCTACCGGAAGGAGGACTGAGATGGAATACGGACTGATCGGCGGCAAGCTGGGACACTCCTACTCCAAGACCATCCATGAGCTGCTCTGCGGGTACAGCTACGATCTGTGCCCCCTGCCCACCGAGGCAGACGCCCGCGCCTTTTTGCAGCGGCGGCAGTTCAAGGCCATTAACGTGACCATCCCCTACAAAAAGCTGGTGATGGAGTACTGCTCCTTCATCGACCCCCGCGCCCGCGCCATCGGCGCGGTGAACACGGTGGTCAATAAAAACGGCCTGCTCTACGGCTACAACACCGATTATCTGGGCTTTGCCCACCTGTGCGAAGCCCACGGCGTGGAGCTTGCGGGCAAGACCGTGCTCATCTTGGGCACCGGGGGTACCCACAACACCACCCGCGCGGTGGCACTGGATAAGGGCGCTGCCAAGGTGCTGACGGTCAGCCGCACCCCCGACCCGGAAAAGGGCGAGCTGAGCTACGCCGAAGCCGTGCGCAGCGGCGCACAGGTGGTGTTCAACACCACCCCCGCCGGGATGTACCCCAATGTGGGCGTGTGCAGTCTGGACGTCGCCGCCATGCCCGGACTGGAAGCCGTGGTGGACGTGGTTTATAACCCCAACAAGACCGAACTCATTCTCCGCGCCGAGGACGCCGGTGTGCCGGTGGCCGTAGGCGGGCTGGAGATGCTGGTGGCACAGGCGGTGTATGCCGCCGAATACTTCCTTGGCCGCAAGTTCGAGGACGCCCCGGGCGAGGTGCGGCGCATTACCGCTGCGCTGCGCCGCGAGACGCTGAACATCGCCCTTGTGGGAATGCCCTCCTGCGGCAAATCCACCCTTGGCCGCCTGCTGGCAAAGCAGCTGGGCAAACCGCTTGTGGATCTGGACGAGGAGATCGTCAAGGCAGACGGACGCAGCATCCCGGATATCTTTGCCGCCGAGGGCGAAGAGGGCTTCCGCGCAAAGGAAGCCGCGCAGATCGCCCGTTTCGGCAAGGAAAAGGGGCTTGTGCTCTCCTGCGGCGGCGGCGCGGTGAAGCGGGCAGAGAATGTCCGCGCCCTGCGCCAGAACGGCGTGGTGCTGTTCATCGACCGGCCGGTGGACGCGCTGGCTGTGGGCGGCAACCGTCCGCTTTCTTCCAGCGCCGAGGCGCTGCGCACCATGGAGGCCCAGCGCCGCCCGCTGTACCTTGCCGCCGCAGATGCGGTGATTTCTAACACCGGCACGCTGGCCGAGGCGCTGGCAGCTGCACAGGAGGCACTGGATGAAATTTTTGATTCTTAACGGGCCAAACATCAATCTGGCGCGCTGGTCTGAGCCCGGCGTGCCGGGCGAGGTGGACTACACCGGCCTGATGGACTATGTGCAGGCGGGCTGCGACCAGCTTGGCATTGAAACGGATATCTGCCAGTCCAACCACGAGGGCGACCTCATCGACGAGATCCAGTCTGCCCCCGGGCGGGTGGACGGCATTGTGCTGAACCCGGGCGGCTACGCCCATTACAGTGTAGCCATTCTGGACGCGCTGCGGCTGTGCAGCGTGCCCGCCGTAGAAGTGATGCTGGACGCCCCGGACGAGCGCGAGCCCTTCCGCAAAACGGACGTGGTGTCCTTTGGCTGTCAGGGGCATTTTATCGGCGAAGGCCCGCAGGGCTACCTGCACGCCTGCATCTGGCTGGCGCAGCTGCTGCGCACCGACGGCTCCACTAAGGCGCATATCGTGATGTAAAACAAACAGGAAAGGAACGACCTCCCATGATCATCTCCACCAAAAAAGGCACTCCCAAAGAGGAGCTGGAAAAGATCGTTGATAAATTCGAAAAGCAGGGTCTGGACGTGACCCTGATCACCGGCAAGGACTACAACGTGTTCGGTCTGGTGGGCGATACCACCAAGATCGACGAGCGGGACGTGCTGGCAAACCCGTGGATCGACAACGTTACCCGCGTGTCCGCGCCCTATAAGCGCGCAAACCGCCTGTTCCACCCCGCAGACTCGGTCATCGACTGCGGCGGCGTGAAGATCGGCAGCAAGGAAAAGATCGCCGTTATGGCGGGCCCGTGCAGCATCGAGAATGCCGAGCAGGCTCTGCGCATCGCGCAGGGGGTCAAGGCGGGCGGCGCAGCGCTGTTCCGCGGCGGCGCCTACAAACCCCGCACCTCTCCCTATGCCTTTCAGGGTCTGGAGACCGAGGGCATTCTGGACATGGTAAAGGCCCGCGAAGCCACCGGCCTGCCCATCGTCTCCGAACTGATGAGCGAGGACCGCATCCCGGAGTTTGAGGAGTATGTGGACGTGGTGCAGATCGGCGCACGCAATATGCAGAACTTCCAGCTGCTCAAGGCCGTAGGCAAAATGCACAAGCCCGTGCTGCTCAAGCGCGGTCTGTGCAACACCATCGAGGAGTGGATCATGAGCGCCGAGTACATCATGGCAGGCGGCAACGAGCAGGTCATCTTCTGCGAGCGCGGCATCCGCACCTTTGAAAAATACACCCGCAATACGCTGGATCTTTCCGCTGTGCCCATCATCCACGAAAAGACCCATCTGCCCATCGTGGTAGACCCCAGCCACGCCACCGGCAAGGCCAATCTGGTAGAGCCGATGATGATCGCCGCCGTAGCCGCCGGTGCGGACGGTCTGGAAGTGGAGGTGCACTACGACCCCCAGCACGCATGGAGCGACGGCGCACAGTGCCTGACCCCGGACGCCTTTGCACAGGCTATGGCAAAGTGCCGTCAGGTGGCTTGGGCCATCGGCCGGGAGATGTAAACCGTTTACCCCCTCAGGCGCTGGCGCGCCAGCTCCCCCAAGGGGGCGCCTGAAGCGCTGCCCGGGGAAAATCTGCAAAAGGATAACACCGCTATGCTTGTAACCATCAGACCTGCCCCCGGCGGCATCGGGGGCGTGATCGCCGCGCCGCCCAGCAAAAGCATGGCGCACCGCGCCGTGCTGTGCGCCGCGCTGGCTGTGGGGCGCTCTCACATCACTCATCTGGAATTCAGCAAGGACATCTCTGCCACCCTGTCCGCTGCCGCGCAGCTGTGCGCCGCCGTGGACATCGGCGCGGACGATGCCATTGTGCAGGGACTTGGGCATTTTCTGTCCCTGACCGCCCCGGTGGACTGCTGCGAAAGCGGCAGCACCCTGCGGTTTTTGATCCCCATCGCCAGCCTGACCGGCCAGCCGGTCACCTTTACCGGACGCGGACGGCTGATGGAGCGCCCGCAATCCGTATACGAAGCGTTATATCGCGAGCAGAATCTACGGTTTGAGCAGTCCCCCGCCGGGCTGACCGTGGAAGGTGCGCTGACCCCCGGGGACTACCGGCTGGCGGGCAACGTGTCCAGTCAGTTCATCAGCGGGCTGCTGTTCGCGCTGCCGCTGCTGCCCGGGGACAGCCAGCTGCACCTTATTCCCCCGGTGGAGAGCCGCAGCTACATCGACATGACCCGCGCCGTGCAAGCCACCTTTGGGGTGCACAGCCGCTGGCTGGACGAAACCACCCTGCTGCTGCCGGGCGGGCAGCAGTACCACCCCTGCGATTACACCGTGGAGGGCGATTACAGTCAGGCCGCGTTTCCGGCGGTGCTGGGCGCGGTGTGCGGCGGGGTGACCATCACCGGCCTTGCGCCGGACACCTTGCAGGGCGATGCCGCTATTCTGGACATCCTGCGCCGGTGCGGCGCGGTGTTCACCCGCACGGGCGACAGCGTCACCTTTGCAAAAGCACCCCTGCACGGGGTGGATATCGACCTTGCGGACTGCCCCGACCTTGGCCCCGTGCTGATGGTGCTGGGCCTGCTGTGCGAGGGCACCACCGTCATCCGCAACGCCCAGCGGCTGCGCCTGAAAGAGAGCGACCGCATCGCGGCCATGGAAGCCGAGCTGCGCGCCTGCGGCGGCGTACTGGAAAGCGACGGCGGCACCATCACGGTGCACGGCTGTGCGGAGCGTCTGCACGCTCCCGCCGCGCCCCTGCACGGCCACAACGACCACCGGGTGGTCATGAGCCTTGCGGTGCTGGCAGGCGCCGCCGGGCTGCCCCTGACCGTGGACGATGCCGAAGCCATCCAGAAGAGCTGGCCCGGCTTTTTTGCAGATGCAGCGCCGCTTGGCGTGGAGGTAGAAGATGCTTGATAAAACAAAACGTTATCTCGTAGTGGGTCTGGGTCTGCTGGGCGGCAAGTACGCGCTGGAGCTGACCCGCGCCGGCTTCCATGTGGACGGCATCAACCGCAGCGAGGGACATTTGCAGTACGCGCTGGAGCACGGCTATATCGCCAGCGGTAAGACCCACGATTTTGAGGATCTTGTCCGGCAGGCCGACCATATCATCTTTGGCCTGTACCCCACCGCGCTGCTGGACTGGTTTGGTACCTACGGCCATCTGCTCAAGCCCGGGTGCATCTTTACGGATGTTTCCGGCGTCAAGACCGGCCTTGTGGAGCCGGTGCAGGCACTGTGCCCGACAGGGGTGGAGTTCATTGCCAGCCACCCCATGGCAGGCCGCGAAACTTCCAGCGTGGAACACGCCGCCGAGGTGAATTTTGCCCCGGCAAACTTCATTATCACCCCCACCGAAAAGAACACCCCGGCGGGCATCCAGTGGGCAAAGGAACTGGCCGAGGTGCTGGGCTTCAAGCATATCTGCACCCTGACCGTGCAGGAGCACGACCGGATGATCGGCTATGTCAGCCAGCTGTGCCACGCCATTGCCGTAAGCCTGATGTGCGCCAACGACAACTCCTCGCTGTGCGAGTACACCGGCGACTCCTTCCGCGACCTGACCCGCATTGCACGCATCAACGACAAAATGTGGGCAGAGCTGTTTTTGTGGAACAAGCAGAACCTGATCAGCGAGATCGACCAGTTCGATTCCGCTTTGCAGGAGATGCGCGCCGCCCTTGTAGCGGACGACCGGGACAAGCTGGAACAGATGTTCCGCCTTTCCACCCAGCGCCGCGCCGCCTTTGACAAAAAGCTGCCGGAATAAACCGTGACGGAGGTATTGCCCCATGCCCAAGCAGGAAGGACAGAAATCCAAGCTGGTAACGCTGCTGCGCATCCTTGAGCAGCGCACCGACGAGAACCACCGCCTGAACGTGCCCCAGCTGGTGCAGCTGCTGGAAAATCAGGGCATTCTGGCCGAGCGCAAGAGCATTTACAGCGACATCGACACCCTGCGCAGTCTGGGCTACGACATCCAGCTGCAGCGCGGGCGCGGCGGCGGGTACTGGATGGCCAGCCGCGCATTCGAGCTTTCGGAGCTGAAGCTGCTGGTGGATGCGGTACAGTCCAGCAGCGTCATCTCGGCGCGCACCAGCAAGCGCATCATCCACAAGCTGGAAGCCCTCTGCTCCGACTACGAGGGCACCCAATTACAGCGTCAGGTGTATGTGGACGGACGCCCCAAGACCGACAGCCAGACCCTTTTGTACAGCATCGACGCGCTACATACCGCCATCAACCGGGGGTGTCTGGTGCAGTTCCGCTACAAGGGCAGCAGCGCCGTGCGCACCGTAAGCCCGTGGCAGCTGGCATGGGAAAACGGCTGCTATTACCTGATCGCCTATCAGGACGAAAAAGCACCCCCGGTGCGCCACTACCGGGTGGACCGGATGGCCGGGGTGCTGGTGCTGGACGAGCCGCGCCGGGGCAAGGAATTCTTCCGCACCTTCGACCTGCCCGCCTATCTACGCAAGCACTTCAATATGTTCGGCGGCACCGAGTACCGGGTCACCCTGCGGTGTGCTGCCGACCTTGAGCCGGTCATGCGGGAGCGCTTTGGCCGGGAACCGGTGTTCTGCCCGGAGGACGCGGAGCACTTCCACTTTGACGTGCCCATCTGTGTCAGCCAGCAGTTTTTCGGCTGGGTGTGCGGCTTTGGCGGCAAGGTAGAGGTCACCGCGCCCGCCGCCGTCCGCACCCAGCTGCACGAGATGGTGCAGGGGCTGGCGGAGCAGCACGCATAAAACGATTTGAAATGGCTTCCGCTGCGCTCTAGCCATTTTCAGCGGAAAAATATTTTTGATTTCGGGGTTCAGGAAAGTCTGCGGACTTTCCTGAACCCCTTTTTTCACAGGGGTCGTGAAGAAAAACGGCATCTGCCAGTTATAGCCTCTCTCGTAAAAAAGCTGCTCGGGAAAATCCGCAGATTTTCCCGAGCAGCAAATATAAAATATAATTCCTTGAATTATGCGCAGAGCAAAGCGGAGCGCATTCTAAATCGTCCCGGCGCAAGGGCGCTTATTCCTCAAATTCCAGATCGCCGGGCTGGATGAGGTCAAGGGGTGCGGCGGGCTCGGCGATGAGGCGGCGGCTCTGGTTGAAGATGGCCTTTTCCAGCGTGTTGCGCGCCAGACGGCCATTGCCGGCGGTGCGGCTGTCCAGCGCCTGACGGCGCTTATAGTAGCCCAGCAGCGGGAAGGTGCAGCCCTCGGCAAGGCGGTAGCCCTTGCCCTTTGCCAGCACGGCGGTGATGTCCAGCAGCTCGTCTGCGGTGTAGTCCGGGAACTCGATTTTATTGGGGAAGCGGCTGGCAAGGCCGCTGTTGGCGGTGAGGAATACCTCCATCTCCTTGGTGTAGCCCGCAAGGATGACCACCAGCTCGTCCCGGTGATCCTCCATGCCCTTTACAAGGGTGTCGATGGCTTCCAGCCCAAAGCTGTCCTGCTGGCCGCGGTACAGGCTGTATGCCTCGTCAATGAACAAAACGCCCCCCAGTGCGCTCTCGATGACGCTGTTGGTCAGCGGGGCGGTGTGACCGGTGTAGCGCCCCACAAGGTCGGCGCGGGTCACCTCCACCAGCTGCCCGCCCTTGAGTGCACCGATGGCCTTGAGGTACTTTGCCACCAGCCGGGCAATGGTGGTCTTGCCGGTGCCGGGGTTGCCGGTAAAGATCATGTGCATGGACAGGCTTGCGGTCTTGAAGCCCGCCGCTGCGCGGCGCTGCTGCACCTGTAAATTGTCTGCCAGACCGAACACATACTCCTTGACCGGGGCAAGCCCCACCAGCGCATCCAGCTCGGCGCGGATCTGCTCCACCGCGCCGGTGTAGGCCGCCGGAAGCAGGCTGAACAGGTCTGCCGGGGCGGCACCGTTCAGCGCAAATTGCAGCCCCTCGGGCGCGGCGGTCAACGCCACCGTGCCGGACAGTTTTGCATCGGTCTGTAAGCAGTACTCGCTCAGAGCCCGGAAGATCCGCTCGCAGCAGTCTGCCAGCCCCTCTGCGCCCTTTTCCTTGGAACACTGCGCCGCCACATAGTCCCGCACCTCTGCCCCGGCGGCGAGGGTCAGGCCAAGGCGGCTGTGCACCCGCTGCGCCAGCGCGTTCAGCTGCTGCGCCGCCAGCGCAGCCAATGCTTCCGGGGTAAAGGGGGCGGTCTGGCACACATCCCCTACCGCCGCCACAAAGGACGCGCCGAATTTATCCGCCAGCGCCTCCCGTCCCTTGCGGGAGAAGAAGATCAGGTACTTGCCGCAGGGGTCGATGCGGCTCACTGCGCCGGGGGCAAGCGCTGTACCGGCTTCCACCAGAATGCCCTCTTTGTTCACCAGATACCGGCTGGACAGGGGCGCACTGCCCTTGACCGCGAGGTCGGAGAGGATGCGCAAAAAGCCGGGGTGGCAGCTCTCGTAGTGCTCGAACACCACGATCTCGCCCGGAGCGTGCAGGGCGGCGTATAGGTCCTGCAAAAACAGCTTTTCCGCGCCGGGGTCGGGATAGAGCGCCAAGTCCATCACTGCCATCCGGTCGCTCTGCAAAAGCCCCCGCGCCGCCATGATGCGGGCGGTCTCGGCCAGTGCAAAGTGCCGCCCCGTGCCCGGTGCACCCCACAGCAGGATCACATTGCGGGCGGCTGCGCCCTCGGTGCCCAGCACAAAGGGGCGGCGCATGGCCCGCACCACGCTATCTACAAAGGCGTCCTGCCCGAGGACGGTCTTTTTCACCTCGGCAGCAAGGCCTTCAAAGCTGCCCAGCTGCTCCGGTTTTGTGTCTGCTGTGCCCTTAGCCAGCAGACCGTCCGCTTCCATGTCCCGCAGCATCTGGCGGCTGTTCTCCAGCGCCGTCTGCACCCCTGCATCCTGCGCTTTCAGCCGGGCATTCTGCTGTTTAAGCAATTCGTCCAGCTGCTTTTGCTGTTCCAGCAGCGCCGCGTTCAGGTCCGGCAGGCCGCTGCCCGCCGGTTTTTCGGGCTGCGGCTTTTCCGGCTGCGGCTGCGCGCCGCCGAACTTCAGTTTGCCGCCCGCGCCGAACACGCCGTTCATCAAGCTTTCCCAATCATCGGTGTATGCCATGGTGCTGCCCTCCATCGGTGTTTTTCTTCCAGTATAGTGAACTGCGCGGCATTTTGCAAGCACAAAAAAGCTCCCCCTTTCGGGGGAGCTGATATCCGCGTCTATGCGGGGATCATGCTGTTTTCTCAGCCCTTGCAGCCCTGCTCTTCCCAGTCGCCGAAATCGTTGGCATCGGCGATCTTAGTGACGTCGATCTTGCCGTTCTCATCCTTGGGGGCAACAGCGGGGCCGGCCTCTACGGGATTGGCGTTCGGGGCTTCGGGGTCGTACACAGGGCGCTCTTCGGCGGTCTCCGGCTGGGTCTGGGGTGCGTTCTCAGCAGGGGCGGGAGCTTCCGGTGCGGCTTCCTCGGCAGCTTCTGCGGCGGCATCGGCAGCCTTTGCCTCTTCCTTGGCCTCGGCTTCCGCGTAGGCTTCGGCGGTCTTTTCGGCCTCCTCGGCGTCCTTTTCGGCGTCCTCCGGGAACTCGACCTCCTCCACATGGAGCGGGTCTTTCTGGTTCAGGATCTTGTCCAGCACCACGATGGCAGCGCCGGTGACGGCCACGGCAGCAGCCGTGCCAAGAATACGGAACAGAGTTTTCATACCAGAACCTCCTTATAATACAGAAACGTTAAGAGAACGTTACGACCTCTTCTAGGGGCTTTTCGGCAGGCTCTACCGACACGGCGGTCAGCACCGGGCCCTTGCCCCGGTAGATGTTGTGGAACTTGTAGCCCACCTTGGCGGTCACCCGCACCCAAGCGCGCTGTTCCAGTGCCTTGTAGCCATCGTAGCTGCAGGGGAAGCCCACAAACTGGATGTCCTGCACGCAGCAGGTCATGGCAAAGCGGCCGGGCACAAAGCTGTTTTTGCCAGCACGGTTGGTCTGGCAGACCTGTGCCAGAAAGCGCACCGTCTTGCCGGTGTACTTCTGGGGCTCGTCCTGACAGTCCATGTACCAGATGCCGAAATCGTCATCCGGGATGTCGATGGGGTCGGCGTTGATATCAAAGGGCAGCGGGTCGGGGATATCATCGTAGGCTACGCTGCCGTCCTTGAACTCGTAGGCGATATCGCACTTGCGGGAGGCCTGCCGCACCAGCTTGTGCAGCTCCTGCCGGGCGTCATCGTTGTTCACGGCTTCGGCGCGGTTGAATACGATCAGCTCGCTGCGGGCGATCTTGTCCAGCATCAGACTGCGCATGGAGTTATCGCGGGCGTAGGTCAGGGCGGTGGTGCCGTCGGCAGTGGCAATGCACTGGTACACCAGCCAGTTCTCGGGCAGGGCATCCGCTAAATCCTGCAGCAGCCACATGCCGTTGTACTCGATGACCACGCGGCCTGCGTCCGCTTCCTTGCCCAGCTTTGCAAGGTTCTGGGGGTTCAGTTCAGACTTATCCTCCAGCACCTTCACGGTCACGCCGGGGAAGGCGAACTTTTTCTCGTTGTACTCCTCTTCGCCCTCCTCGCAGATCAGCAGCAGGGTCTTGTCGCCGGAGTCGAAATTGGGGTCTTCAAAGGTCTCCTGAATAAACTTGGTCTTGCCGCTTTCCAGAAAGCCCACAAACAGGTAGACCGGGATCTCTTTTGCCATAATAAATGGTTGCTCCTTCTCTCAATAATGGGGTTCTCAGCAGCCGAACAGCTGGGCGATGGCGGTCTCGTTCAGCTTGGAGCCGATGACCACCAGCTTGCCGCCCACGTCTGCGCTGCGGCTGCGCACTTCCCACTCGCCGGGCACATAATCGAACTCCAGCCAGCCGTCTGCGCCGCCGTCCACGATGCCCTTGCTGCGCAGGATCATGCCGTAATTGCCGGTATCCAGCTCGGTGAGGGCGTGCTCCACCTCGGCCTTGGTGAACTTGCGGGCCGTCTCCACGCCCCAGCTGGTGAACACTTCATCGGCGTGGTGGTCGTGATGATGATGGCCGCAGCAGCAATGACCGTCATGGTCGTGGTGATGCTCGTGCTCATCGTGGTCGTGGTCATGCTCGTCATGGTCATGGTGATGATGCTCATGCTCGTGCTCGTCGTCATCATCGTCATGATCGTGGTGGTGGCCGCAGCAGCAATGGTCATCATGATCGTGCTCGTCGTGGTCGTGGTGATGATGCTCGTGCTCATCCTCGTCGTCATCATCGTCATGGTCATGATCGTGGTGGTGACCGCAGCAGCAATGGTCATCATGATCGTGCTCGTCATGGTCGTGATGATGATGCTCGTGCTCTTCTTCCTCGTCCTCGTGGGCGTGCTCTTCGTTTGCCTTGGCAGCCATGGCGATCAGCTCGGCCTTGAAGTCGTCCTTGGTGGACATGGCCTTCAGGATCTGCTCACCGGTCAGGTGATCCCACGCGGTGGTCACGATGGTGGCGGTGGGGTTCTTTTCCCGCAGCATTGCCACGGCGGCGGCGATCTTTTCCTCGCTGGCGGTCTGGGTGCGGCTGAGCAGGATGCAGCTTGCATGGCTGATCTGGTCATCGTAGAACTCGCCGAAGTTCTTCATATACATCTTGACCTTGTTCACATCGGCCACGGTGACAAAGCTGTTCAGCTGCACGTCCAGATGCTCGGCCACGCCCTCCACGGCGCGGGTCACATCACTCAGCTTGCCAACGCCCGACGGCTCGATGACGATGCGGTCGGGGTGGTACTGCTCCACCACCTGCTGCAGAGCGGTGCGGAAATCGCCCACCAGAGAGCAGCAGATGCAGCCGGCGTTCAGCTCGTTGATCTGGATGCCGCTTTCCTTCAGAAAGCCGCCGTCAATGCCGATCTCGCCGAACTCGTTCTCGATCAGCACCACCTGCTGGCCTGCAAAGGCCTCGGTGATCAGCTTTTTGATCAAAGTAGTTTTGCCGGCGCCAAGGAAGCCGGAGAAGATATCGATTTTAGTCATGTTCCAAATGCCTCTTTCTTTTTATCGCAATATTCGCAATTGTTAGCGCAAAGGGCCGCAGAGTGCTGACCCAAAAATACTACACCTCTATTATAACAAGGCTGTCAATGGAAAACCGGCCTTTTTCAAGAAAAAATTGTAACTTTTTTTGCAAATTGACGGCGTTTTGGGGGGAGTTTTGCCCCCGCATTGCATTCTTCCCCGCAGAATGATACAATAGCAGCAGCAAACCATCGCCGCCGGACGTTTTTCCGGCAAATGACAGAAAGAGGGCTTTTGTTATGAGTATGAACACGGTTCCTGAGCGTCTGGCCGCGCTGCGTGCCGCTATGAAGGCAAACGGCGTGGACGTCTATCTGATCCCGGTGGGCGACCCGCATTCCAGCGAGTATCTGCCCGACCACTACACCTCCCTGACCTACTTCTCCGGCTTCCACGGTGAAAACTCCAACTTTGTGGTCACCATGACCGAGAGCGCCGTCTGGGCAGACGGCCGGTACTTTGTGCAGGCAGAGAAAGAGATCGCCGGCACCGAGATCCAGCTGATGCGCATGGGCGAGCCGGGCGTGCCCACCGCTGAGGAATACTGCGGCAAGGTGCTGCCCGAGGGCGGCACGCTGGGTCTGTGCGGCCTGACCGCCAACTGTGCACTGGTCAACAACCTGAAAAAAGAGCTGGAGCCCAAGCACGGCAGCATCAAGACCCTGTTCTTGGAGGACGAGCTGTGGGTGGAGGGCCGCCCTGCTCGCCCGGCTACCCCGGCATGGATCCTGCCCAAGGAGTACGCAGGCTTCTCCCCGGCGGAAAAGCTGGAGCAGCTGCGCGGCAAGCTGAAGGAGCAGGGCTGCACCGCCCAGCTGGTGGGCAAGCTGGATAATCTGGCTTGGCTTCTGAACCTGCGCGCCATGGATATCGAGTGCACCCCCTACGCCATGGCCTACTGCTATGTTACCCCGAATCGCGCCGTGCTGTTCATTGATCAGGCGCGGGTCACCCCGGAGGCTAAGGCAGAGCTGGAGGCCAACGGCGTAACGCTGGCCGACTACGACAGCATTCTGGACGGGATGGCCGCCGAGACTGAGCCGCAGACTGTGCTGGCGGAAAGCGCTACCGTGAACTACGCCGTGTATCAGGTGCTGGAAAACAACCCCGCCCTGACCGTGAAGGACGCCGCCGACCCCCTGCTGGCTATGAAGGGCGTGAAGAACGAGGTGGAGCTGGCACACCTGCGCGAGTCCCATCTGCGGGACGCCGTGGCCATGGTGCGGTTCCAGATCGAACTGGAGAACCGTCTGGCTTCCGGCGAACAGCTGACCGAGCTGACCGTGGACGAGATCCTGCACAAGTACCGCAGCGCAGACGATAAGTTCCTTGTGGAAAGCTTTGGCACCATTGCAGCCTACGGCGGCAACGCAGCCATGATGCACTACCACGCCACCCCGGAGGATCACGCCGTTCTGCAGCGCAAGGGCTTTTTGCTGGTGGACAGCGGCGCTACCTATCTGGACGGCACCACCGACATCACCCGCACCTACCCGCTGGGCGAGCTGACCGAGGACGAGCGGCTGTTCTATACCTGGACGCTGCAGTGCCACATCGACATCGCCAAGGCCGTCTGGCTGGATTACTGCGACTGCCACATGCTGGACACCATCGCCCGCGAGCCGCTGTGGCGCCACCTCATCAACTACCGCTGCGGCACCGGCCACAGCGTCAGCTTTGTGGGCAACGTCCATGAAGGCCCCCACGCTTTGAACGGCCGCAACACCACCCTGATGCGCCCGGGTATGATCGTTACCGACGAGCCCGGCGTGTATGAAGCCGGCGAGGTGGGCATCCGCATCGAGAACGAGATCGAGTGCTACCACAAGGCCGACAACCAGTACGGCACCTTCCTTGCCTTCCGTCCCCTCACCTTTGTGCCCATCGCTACCTCTCCCATCGTGCCCGGCGTGCTGGACAAGGAGCAGGTCGCATGGCTGAACGATTACCACCGCAAAGTGTTCGAGCAGCTGGCACCCCGCCTGACCGAGGACGAGCGCGCATGGCTGGCCGAGAAGTGCGCTGCCATCGGCTGCTAACGCTAAAAAGAACAAAAGTCAGCTGCCGCTTGCCGTCCTGACTCTTGCCGTAAAAATGCAATTCCGGGCAGACCGCGGTCTGCCCGGAATTGCTTGATTTAAGATGATTTTTCCGCAAAGGAAACCGAACCATGATCTTTCACATTGCGATCTGCAGCCCGGACGGAGCGCTGCGCAGCAGGCTGGAGCACCAGTGCATGGAGTTCTTCGCCCGGCGGGAGGACGCCTGCATCGTGGAGCAGCTGCAAAGCCCGGAGGCGCTTTTGCAGCAGGATGCCGCCGGGCTGCGGTACGAGCTGTACCTCATTGAGCTTGCGGCGGTAGCCCGGCCCGAAGGGCTTACGGCGGCGGCAGAGCTGCGCCGCCGGGGCCGCCGCGCGCCGCTGGCCTTTGTGGCACGCACCCCGGCCCACGCATACAGCGCCTACCGGGTGGACGCCATGCAGTATCTGCTGCAGCCGGTGCACCAGCCGGAGGTCTCGGCCCTGCTCAAGCGGGCAGTGGAGCCGGAATACGGCCCCACTCTTACCGTGACCACCGCCGACGGTGTGCGGGCGCTGACCTATGCCGAAATCGAATATCTGGAATGCACCCACCACATCGTGCACTTCCACCTGACCACCAGGGAGGATGTGGCCTCCCTCTCGCTGCGGGTGCCCTTTTCTGCGGTGGCACAGCCGCTATTGGCGGACGGCCGCTTTGTGCAGCCGCACCGCTCCTATGTGGTCAATCTGGAGGCAGTACAGCTGCTGGCACCCGGCGAGGTACGGATGCGCAGCGGGGCACGCATCCCCATCCCCCGCGGGCGGGAAGCCGCCGTCCGGGAGGCTTTCTGCGCCCGGGTAGGGTAAAAAGTAAAAAGTCGCTGCACATTCGTGCAGCGACTTTTTTGCTTAACGATTTATTCTTCCTTATGCCGGGGCTTTTTGCGGCGGGCGTGCTTTTGGGGCTTGCGGCGGGGCTTTTTGCGGGAGGGCTCGGGCTGGACAGAGGCATCGTTCAGGCGGGACATCGCATCCAGCAAAGCGCCCTGCAGGCTGTCCGAGGGTACCCCGCTCTCCGAAAAGGCGAACAGGAATTTGTAGATCTGGGGCTGCAGCTCCTCGTACAGCCCAAGGCGGGTGTACACCTCCTTGAACAGCTGAAAAATCTGTGTCTTGTTCTCTACGATGCCGCGCAGGTCGATCTGGGTATGACAGAGGCTTTTGGGGTTCTGGATATAATGATATCCGGCCTCGGGGATGGAAACGAACACCTGTGCGTGCTCGAGATACCCCATGTTGAAGATCAGATCCTCGGCCCAGTGCACATCGGGCGCAAAGCCCAGCTGGTTTTGCGCAATGATCTCCCGGCGGTAGAGTTTGTTCCACAGCACGCCGTAGTAAAAGGAGGCGGGCTGCTGCATCAGGCGGCGGGCGTAGTCCTCCCGGCTGTAAACGCCCTGCGGCAGAAAACCGTACTTGTGCACCTCGGTCTTGGGGGCTTCCGGCTCGATGCCAAGGGAGGTCTGCAGCGTTTCCAGCGCGTGCCCGGTCTTGCTGGAGTTGGAAGGGATCACCATCCAGTATGGGGCGATCACAAGGTCGGCGTTGTGCTGCAAGGCGGCCTGCACAAGGTTCTGGGTGTAATCAGGGTCCAGTGCGTCATCACTGTCCGCAAACTGGATATAGTCGCCCTGCGCAAGGGTAAGCCCGGCATTCCGCGTGCGGGAAACACCCTCGTTCTCCTTATCCACCACCACGATGCGGGGGTCCTTGGCCCGGAACTGCTCACAGATGGCAAGGCTGTCATCCGTAGAGCCATCATTCAGCACGATGATCTCCAACTCCTGATAGGTCTGACTGCAAATGCTTTCCAGACAGCGGGAAAGCCCCTTCTGGGCGTTGTACACGGGCACAATGATGCTGACGAGAGGGTTCGTCATGGCAGGGCCTCCTTTTTTGACGACAAAATTTGAGTATTATTATCATACTCCTGCGGCGTCCGGATTACAAGAGCGCCGCACTGTGGCAGTTTTGTGAAACCTTACGCCTGCGCCCAGTCCAGTGCAGTCCAGTCCGGCAGAAACTGGTCGCAGATGCGGCGCAAAGCGGGGGCATCGGCGGCGCTGGTGGTGTCCTGAATGCCCACCAGATGGAAGCCGGCGTCATGGGCGGTCTGGGCAGCGTAGAGCGCGTCCTCGCACACGGCGCACCCGGCGGGGTCTGTGCCGCCAAGGCGGTGCAGCGCCTCCATAAAGGGGGCGGAGCTGCTCTTGCTCATGGCGCCCCGCGCCTCGATGTAGAAATCAAAGTATTCGTCGATGCCAAGGCGGGTCAGCACGGTGCGGCACTGGCTGCTCCATGTGTTGGAGCAAATGCACATCCGTGCGCCCTCGGCCCGCAGCCGGGCAAGGGTGTCCCGCACGCCGGGCTTCAGTTCCACCTTCTCGTACAATTGGGCGATCACCTCGCGCATCACGTCCAGATAGCCGTTCCTGTCCAGCGGCAGCGCATACTCCCGGATGAGGTACTGTGCGCCGTCCTCCATGCCCATGGTCAGCAGGGTCTCGTGCAGGTCTGCCTTCGGGGTGCGGCCAAAGCGCGCCAGCAGCGCCTCCGGGGCGCCCTCCCATACCACCACCATGCTGTCGGTCAGGGTGCCGTCCATATCAAAGATCCATTGTTTGCAGTGCATACGTTCCTCCTGTTGTGCGCCCTCCGGGCCGCCTTTATACTCATCTCCGGTTAGTATAGCACGAAACTTTCACAGGAAAAAGGCATGATCTCTGAAAATTCGGGAGAATTTTACCTGAAAGTATGGTATAATTATAACAATTTTAGAAAATACCGGGAACGTGCACGGGAGGGCTGGATATGGAACGCAGAGAACCCACGCAAAAGGCGCTGGTGCTGGCAGGCGGTGGTGCGCGCGGCAGCTATCAGGTAGGCGTCTGGCGGGCTTTGATGGAGCTGGACTGGCACCCGCAGATCATTACCGGCACCAGCGTGGGCGGGCTGAACGGCGCCATGTTCGTGCTGGACCTGTACGAGACTGCCCGGGATATGTGGCTGACCATCCGCAGCCGGGATGTGATGGAGCTGCCGGAGGAAAACGCCGACCTTTCCGCCCTGCACCAGTTTCTGCGCCGGGTGGTAAAGGAAGGCGGCATGGATGTGACCCCGCTGGAGGAGATCGTGGAGCGGGTGCTGGACGAGGACGCGCTGCGGGCAGCGCCCATCCGGTTCGGCATCGTGACGGTGGAGCAGCGCGGGCTGCGTCCCCGGGAGCTGACGCTGGAGGATATCCCCGCCGGGCAGGTGCGGGACTACCTGATGGCTTCGGCAGCCTGCTTCCCCGCCCTGCGGGCGCGGCAGATCGATGGGGTCAAGTTTCTGGACGGCGGGTACAGCGATAACATGCCCACCGGCCTTGCCAAGACCATGGGCGCAGAGGAGCTTGTCTGTGTGGATCTGGAAGGCGTGGGCATCACCCGCCCGAACCTGACCGGCCTGCCCACCACCATGATCCGCAGCTACTGGGAGCTGGGCGATATCCTGCACTTCGACCCTGACACCGCCAAGCGCAACATGGAGCTGGGCTACTACGACACCCGCCGCGCCATGGGATACCTGCGGGGCTGCGCTTATGCTGTATCCTGTGACGCCCAGAGCTGCGAGGATGCCGCCGCTTTTGCCCAGAAGTTTAGTCAACTGCAAAGGGCCGTGCGGGAAAAATATCCCGTGACCCTGACGGCAGATGTGGCTCTTAAACTGGCCAATATGACAAAGGACGCCCAGCTTGCCCCGCTGGAAGCCGCCGCCGAGGATGCCGGGGTGGACCCCACCCGTTTCTACACCACCCGGACGCTGGCCCAGGCGTTTCTGGCCGCGTGCGATAAAGAGCGTATGGAAAGCTTTGCCCCGCTGTTCACGGGCAGCAGCACCGCCGGGCAGGCAGCGCTGGCCGCTTTGCTGCCCAATACATTCTTACAGGCGCTGGTGTGGCGCACTTTGACCGCACCGGCTTTGCCGGAGGTGACAGAAGATGAAGGTTTATAAAGGCGTATCCGCATCCCCGGGGCTGGTGCTGGGGCAGGTGAGCCGTCTGGAGCACCATGTGGAGACCTTCAGCCACGGCCCTTTCAACCCGGAGCGGGAACTGCGGCTGCTGGCAAATGCCGTGCACACGGCGCAGAATGAACTGGACTCCATGGCGGAGCGCGCCGCCCCCACCGAGCAGGCCATCTTTTTGTTCCAGAGCATGATGTTGGACGATGAGGGCATGATGAACGAGGTGCGCTTTTGCATCAATGCGGGCATCAGCGCCTCGGCAGCGATGCATCAGGTGGGGCAGCGCTACGCCGACCAGCTTGCCAACATGAAGGATAACCCCTATATGCAGCTGCGCAGCGTGGATATTCTGGACGCCACCCGCCGGGTGATCAACATCCTGACCAACCGCCCCCGCGTATGGCTGGCGCTGGATCATCCGGTGATCCTTGCCGCCGACCGGCTGATGCCCACCGACCTGTTCAGCGTGCCCTCCGGCATGATCTTAGGCGTCATCACCGCCGAGGGCAGCGGCCAGAGCCATGCCGCCATCATTGCCCGGGCAATGAACATCCCGGGCATCGTGCAGGTGGGCAAGGATTTTCTGGACGACTGCGACGGACGCACCGTCATTCTGGATGCAACCAACGGCAACTGCATCCTTGACCCGGATGCCGTCGCCCGCCAGCAGGCGGAGGCCAGCATCTGCCAGCTCCAGCGCGAGGACGCGGAGATGAAGCAGCTGCACAGCCTGCCGGACGAAACGCGGGACGGCGAACCCTTTGAGCTGCTGGCCAACTGCTTCGGCCCGGAGGATATCGACACCGCCATGCAGTCCGGTGCCAAGGGCGTTGGGCTGCTGCGCAGCGGCTATATGATGCTGCCCGGGCGCATTCTGGACGAACAGGAACAGTACTTTTTCTATTGCTCCTGTCTGGCGGCGGCAAACGGCTGCCCGGTGACCGTGCGCACCTTCGACTTTGGCTCCGACCGCACCGTGGCCGATGCCAATCAGGGGCCGCAGTCCTCCAAGCTTGGCCTGCGCGGCATCCGCAACAGCCTGCGCCAGCCCCAGCAGTTCCAGACCCAGATCTGTGCCTTGCTGCGCGCCGCCGCCCGGGGGCCGCTGCGGGTGATGTTCCCCATGGTGACCGATGTAGAGGACTGGGACGCTGCCATGAGCATCGTGGAGCACTGCCGCCAGAGCCTGCGGGAGCGGGGCGTGCCCTTTAACGAGAACACCCAGTTCGGCGTGATGCTGAGCATCCCCGCCGCCTGCCTGACCGTGGAGGACTTTGTAGCCCACGGCTGCGATTTTCTGGTCATCGGCACCAACGACCTGACCCAGTACACCCACGCCGCCGACCGGGAACTTGCCAGCGCGGAGCACTACTACCGCCCCGCCAGCCCGGCCATGAAAAAGCTGATCACCATGGTGATGGATGCCGCCAATGCGCACCACGTCCCGGTGACCATCTGCGGCCTTGCCGTGGGCAACCCTGCCAACACGGCGCAGTATCTGCACCTCGGTCTGCGCAGCTTCTCGGTAAGCCCCCAGAACCTGCTCAAGGTAAAACGGGCTCTGCTGGACACCGATGCCCACCCGGATGCAGGGGAAAATGCCTGAAAATACTTTACAAAACGTAATATAACGCAAAATAATAAGAGGCTGTTGCACAAACCTTTGTGCAGCAGCCTCTTTCACTCTTTTTTGTTATAGCTGTCGTTTTTCTTTACGACCCCCTTCAGTGAAAAAGCACCCCGGGAAAATCCGCAGATTTTCCCGGGGTGCCAATTTTAAATAATTATTCCGCTGAAGATGGTCAGAGCAAAGCGGAGACCATTTAAATCGTCAAGCGTCTTACTCCAGATTCCCCGTCAGGGTCATGACGGCGGAGAGCACCGCCAGCGGGGCGGTCTCGCAGCGGAGGATGCGGGGGCCAAGGCCCACCGTTTTTGCCCCGGCCTTGGCGGCCATTTCGGCCTCCTCGGCGGCAAAGCCGCCCTCGGCGCCGGTCACGATGGCAAGGCGCAGCTTCTGCCCATCGGCGGGCTTTGCATCAGCCAGCAGCTGGCGCAGGGGTGCGCCGCCGCACTCGTAGCAGAACAGCACAAGATCGTACTGGTCAAAGCTGCGGCACACCGCCCCAAAGTTCGGCAGCGGCAGGGCTACGTCCGGCAGAACGCCCCGGCCGCACTGCTTGGCGGCTTCCAGCGCAATGCGGTTGTAGCGCTCGTTCTTCTGCTCCTCTTTTTTGGGGGCGGCCACGCAGTAGCGGCTGAAGAAGGGTACGATGTGCGCCGCGCCCAGCTCCACCCCGTGCTTGATGATCTGTTCCAGCTTGTCCTGCTTGGGGTAGCCCGCCAGCAAAGTCACCTCCACGGTGGGCTCGGCGGCACTGGGGTAGCCCGGCTCTACGGCAAAATCCACCCTGTCCTCCCCAAAGCCGGTGATGGTGGCGGTGTACTCTATGGCGTTGCCATCGCAGAGGATGACGGTATCCCCCGGCTTTGCCCGCATCACCCGGGCAAGGTGATGGGCGTCCGCACCCCGCAGGGTGGCGGTGCCGTCGGAGATCTCGGTGGTAAAGTAGCGGTGCGGCATACTGTGCGCTCCTTCTTACAATATTTGAATCTCAGGCCTTTTTGCAGACGATGCACTCCCAGCCGCGCTTTTCCTTGACTTCCACGACGGACAGACCGGCTTTTTCCAGCCCAGCGATCACCTCGTCCTTGCGGCTGTCGATGATGCCGCTGGCAATAAAGGTAGCACCCTCGGCCATCAGGCCGGGCACGGCGGGCGCAAGGCTGAGGATAGCATTGGCCACAATGTTGGCAGTGATGATATCATAGGTGCCGCTGGCCTTGTCGGACAAATCGCCCACCAGCACGGTCAGCTTATCCTGCACGCCGTTCAGCGCAGCATTCTCCCCGGCGGTACGCACCGCCACGGGGTCGATGTCCACACCCTCGGCGCTGGCAGCGCCCAGCTTGAGGGCGGCAATGGCAAGGATGCCGCTGCCGGTGCCGATATCCAGCACCCGCTCACCGCCGCGCACCTGCTCGTCCAGCGCTTCAAGGCAAAGGCTGGTGGTCTCGTGGCCGCCGGTGCCAAAGGCAAGGCCGGGGTCAAGGATCAGCTTTACCCGGTCGGTGTCGTACTGCTGCCACGAGGGCACCACAGCCAGACGGCTGCCGATCTCCATGGGGTGATAATATTTGCGCCAGCCGTTCTGCCAGTCCTCCTGCTCCACGCCCTCGGTCTCCACGGTGTAGGGGATGCCGGCGGCTTCCATGCGGGCGGCGATGAGCGCCAGCGTCTCCACCTGAGAAGCACCCGGCTCCAGATACAGATGGATGATCACGGTATCCCGGGGCTTATCCAGCAGCTCCTGCTCGATCAGGTCCACATGGGCGATCTCGGCCACCTGCTGCTCGATGTCGCTGTAATCCTCGATGTAGATGCCGCCCTCGGCGATCAGAGTGGCAACGGCTTCGGCGTTTTCGGCATCAGCCTTGGCCACGGTCAGGCGGATATCGGTCCATTCCATAGTACAAGTCTCCTTTTTGTATCTTATGGTGTATCTGAAAAGTCGAAAATTTAGTCTATTTCTACAAGCACAGCTGGATTTTGCGTTAAACAGCCTTGAAATCCACAAAGGATTCCTGCGGCTATTTGCCTTAAATCCCGCTTGTGCTTGCGAAATATTCGTCATTTTCTTTGTTTTCAGATACACCTTAGCCCTTCCGGCAGCGCCGGAGGGAAAAATTCTGTCACCTGTATAGTACCCGATTCTGCGCCCGGATGCAAGCCCCTTGGCAAAACCGGCGGCGCTACCGCCCGAAAGGGTGCACAGATTGACTTTCGGCAGAACATCCGGTATGCTATATGGGACAGGACAAAAAATGTGATGCTGCGCAAAGCGGCATCGGAAAGGGTTCTTTATCGTATGTGTACCAAAACCTTCACATGGCGGCTGCTCACCGGCCCTGAGCTGACCGAGGTGTATCTGAACGAGATGCGCCGGGACTTCCCCGCCGGGGAGCTGAAGCCCCTGAGCATGATCCTGACCAGCGAAGCGGAGGGCACCGCCCACACATGGGGCGTGTTTGACGGCGACACGCTGGCGGCTTATCTTTTGATGGTGCGGCCGGAGGGCTGCCGGGTGAGCCAGCTGGATTATTTTGCCGTAGTGCCCGCCTACCGCGCCCACGGCATCGGGGCGCAGCTGCTGGCGCAGCTGCCCGCCCAGGAGGGCGATGCCGAAGCGATCCTTATTGAAGCCGAAATGCCGGAAAAGGCCGAGGACGCCGCTATGGCCGTGCGGCGTCTGGGCTTCTACGCCCGCTGCGGCGCGTGGGACACCCACTACACCGAGCATCTTTTTGACGCATGGTTCCGCATTTTGGTGCTGGACTGCCCGGGCTGCGCCGCCCTTGCCCCGGAGACTGTGGTAGAGGCACTGGCCGACTGCTACCGCCGCACCATCAGCCCTACCCAGTGGAAAAAGCACGTTCAGTTCTTTGCCCCGGACGGCAGCGTGTGCGGGTAACCAAACCATCAGATGCGCAGGGCGCGGAGGAAGCTTCCATGAGTGAATTTTCACACCTGAAAAACAAGCTGCTGGCCGAGCAGGTGGAGGACCAGATCTACCATTATATTCTGGACGAGGCGCTGGAGCCGGGCGCAAAGCTGCCCAACGAGTTTGCGCTGGGCGAAAAGTTCCGGGTGGGGCGCAGCACCATCCGCGAAGCGGTCAAGCTGCTGTCCAGCAAGGGCATCGTGGAGGTGCGGCAGGGCTCCGGCACCTATGTGGTGACCACGGTCAAGGGGCTTTCCGACCCGCTGAACCTGCGCAGTGTGCAGGACAAGAACGCGCTGGCCTTTGATCTGGTGAACGTCCGTCTGCTGCTGGAGCCGGGCATTGCGGAGATGGCGGCGCAGAACGCCACCCCGGAGGATATCGAGCGACTGCGGCGGCTCTGCGAGCGGGTGGAGACCAAGATTCACGAGGGCGACCGCTACATCGAGGACGACATCGCCTTTCACACCTGCATCGCCGAGAGCAGCAAGAATCTGGTAGTGGGGCAGCTGATCCCGGTCATCGACACAGCGGTGATGATGTTCGTGAACGTCACCCACAAAAAACTCATCGACGAGACCATCATGACCCACCGCATGATCACCGAAGCCATTGCCAACCACGACCCCCTCGGCGCAAAAGCCGCCATGGTGATGCACCTGAACTTCAACCGCAGCTACATCAAAAAGGTCTACGATGGCGAGGACCCGGATGACGGCACCATCGGCATGGCGGCGTATGTCAATTGATACACAAAACTGATTAAAAATGCGCTCCGCTTTGCTCTGCGCATAGTCAGCGGAAAAATATTTTTTATAGAGCAATGCCGGAGCGTCTGCGGACGCTCCGGCATTGCATTTTCACGGGTGGGGTCGTGAAGGGAAGCGGCAGCTGCAGCGCCGCTTTCTACGAAAGCGCGGCGCTGCCGGAAAGGCTTTGACTGAGAGGGTCCTTCTCAAAGTCATCAGATGACTTTTCTCCCGCGTTTTTGCCAAAAGCCGCTTTGACGGTCGATTTTGGGCAAAATTCGCCCGGATTTGGGCAGTGTGCATGATGTATCCCAGAGTTTTTGCACAAAAAGTAGGACATACCCGTGACAACTTGCAAAGAGACGTCTGCGGATTTACAATAAAGTCACAAAAAGGTCCAGCAGAAAAAGGACGAAAGCAAGCAGTATTTGGAGGTAATGAATATGGAGTTGCGTTCACAGGAAGTCCGCACTTTAGCACCCGAGAACGACCCGCTGAAGATGGGTATGGGCTGGAAGGTCGAGGACCTTTCCAAGCCCCAGATCATGGTGGAGAGCACCTTCGGCGACAGCCACCCCGGCAGCGCCCATCTGGATCAGTTCGTCAAGGAGGCCGTGCAGGCGGTCAACGACAACGGCGGCAAGGCTGCCCGCTATTTTGCCACCGATATGTGCGACGGTATCGCACAGGGTCATGACGGCATCAACTACTCGCTGCCCCACCGTGACGCCATCGTCAATCTGGTGGAGGCACAGGCCAACGCCAGCGTCTACGATGGCGGCGTGTTCATCGCCAGCTGCGACAAGTCCGTGCCCGCCATGCTCATGAGCATCGGCCGTTTGAAGGACATGAGCGCCATCGTGGTCACCGGCGGCGTCATGGAAGCCCACACGCTGCCCAAGGAGTATGTGGTCAACGACCCCGCCTGTGCCATCAACGAGCTGCTGACGCTGGAGCAGATCGGCAAGTTCGACGCATGGGAAAAGACCGGCGTCATCCCCAACAGCCAGCTGGATTACTACAAGCACAACGCCTGCCCCAGCTGCGGTGCCTGCTCCTTTATGGGCACTGCTTCCACCATGCAGATCATGGCCGAGGCACTGGGTCTGATGCTGCCGGGCACCGCCCTGATGCCCGCCACCGCCCCGGAGCTGAAGCAGGCCGCCTACGATGCCGGCAAGCAGCTGATGGAGCTGGTCAAGAAGGGCATCACCGCCAAGGATATCGTGACCAAGAAGAGCTTTGAGAACGCCATCATGGTGCACGCCGCCATCTCCGGCTCCACCAACGCCACCATGCACCTGCCCGCCATCGCCCACGAGTTCGGCATTGAGATCGACGCCGACACCTTTGACCGGATGCACCGGGGTGCACACTACCTGCTGAACATCCGTCCCTCCGGCGACTGGCCCGCACAGTACTTCTACTACGCAGGCGGCGTGCCCCGGGTGATGGAGGAGATCAAGTCCATGCTGCATCTGGACGTGATGACCGTCACCGGCAAGACGCTGGGCGAGAATCTGGAGGAGTTGAAGAAGAACGGCTTCTACCAGCACTGCGATGCCATTCTGGCGGAAAAGACTGCCGGTTTTGCCCGTCCTGTCAGCCGCGAGGACATCATCCACAGCTTCGATAACGCCAAGGGCACCGACGGCAGCATCGCCATCCTGAAGGGCAACCTTGCCCCGGAGGGCTGCGTCATCAAGCACACCGCCTGCCCCAAGAATATGTTTGAAGCCACTCTGCGCGCCAAGCCCTACGACAGCGAGGAGGCGTGCATCTCCGCTGTGCTGCACGGTGAGGTGAAGCCCGGTGACGCCATCTTCATCCGGTACGAGGGCCCCCGCGGCAGCGGTATGCCCGAGATGTTCTACACCGGCGAAGCCATCTGCGCCGACCCGAAGCTGGCTTCCAGCGTAGCGCTGATTACCGACGGACGCTTCTCCGGCGCAAGCCGCGGCTCGGTCATCGGCCATGTCAGCCCGGAGGCTGCGGTGGGCGGCCCCATCGCACTGGTGGAGCCGGACGACCTGATCCAGATCGACGTGCATAACCGCAAGCTGGCCATTGTGGGCGTGAAGGGCGAGCCCAAGACCCCCGAGGAGATGGACGCCATCCTCGCCGAGCGCCGCGCCAACTGGAAGCCCAAGGCTCCCAAGTACACCAAGGGTCTGCTGAAGCTCTACTCTCAGCACGCCGTCAGCCCCATGAAGGGCGCATACATGGAGTAAACCACTCCGCATAAATAACAAAAAGTAAACTGTCCGGTGCGTTTTTCCGGACGGCTTGGATAAGTGCAACCAAAAATCACGAAACGGAGGAAATTTCTATGACAGCAGTTGCAACGCCCGATGCGGCACGGCTGGTTTTTGCTGCCGTGGCAGGCCTGATCCTATTGCTCATTCTCATTATCAAGTTCAAGGTACACGCCATGATCTCCATCCTGATCGGTGCGGTGGGCATCGGCCTGATGGCCGGTATGCCCCTGTCCGACATCATCGGCTCGGTGAACGAGGGCATCGGCAACACCTTAAAGGGCATCGCCCTTCTTGTGGGTCTGGGCTCCATGTTCGGCGCCATTCTGGAAGAATCCGGCGGCGCACAGACCTTGGCTGTGACCATGGTGCGGAAGTTCGGTGACGAAAAGGCCGCGTGGGCACTGGGCATCACGGGTCTGGTGGTGGCCATGCCGGTGTTCTTTGATGCAGGACTTATCATCCTCATTCCGCTGGCCTTCTCTCTGGCAAAGCGCACCAAGCGCTCCGTACTGTACTACGTCATCCCCCTGCTGGCCGGTCTGGCGGTCGGCCACGCCTTCATCCCGCCCACGCCGGGTCCCGTTCTGGTGGCTACCATGCTGGGCGTTGACCTTGGCTGGGTCATCCTCGTCGGCATCTTCTGCGGCATCTTTGCCATGATCGCCGCCGGTCCCATCTGGGGCAGCATCTGCGGCAAAAAGTACATGGTTGAAGTCCCCGAGCACGTTGCACAGCAGGCAGACATTGACGAGAGCAAGCTGCCCAAGTTTGGCACCATCGTGGGCATCATCATGATCCCGCTGCTGCTCATCATTGCAAACTCCGTGGCAAAGGTAGTGCCCGCACTGGCAGGCATCCAGCCCGTTCTGGCCTTCCTCGGCGAGCCCTTCATGGCGCTGCTGCTGGCTACCATCGCTGCTATGTACCTGCTGGGCACCCGTCACGGCTACACTAACGCCCAGCTGGAAAAGATCATGACCAAGTCTCTGGAGCCCACCGGTATGATCCTGCTGGTCACTGCCTGCGGCGGCGTGCTGCGCTATATGCTGCAGAACTCCGGTCTGGGCGATGTCATCGGCAACGCCGTGGCAAACGCCAGCCTGCCGCTGGTGCTGGTGGCCTTCATCGTGGCTGCTCTGGTGCGTATCTCGGTGGGTTCCGCTACCGTGGCTATGACCATGGCCGCAGGCATCATCTCCGCCATGCCCGGCCTCAGCGCGCTGAGCCCGCTGTACCTGGCCTGTGTCACCGCTGCCATTGCAGGCGGCTCCACCGTCTGCTCCCACTTCAACGACTCCGGCTTCTGGCTGGTGAAGAGCCTTGTGGGCATGGACGAAAAGACCACCCTCAAGACCTGGACCATCATGGAAACGCTGGTCGGCGGCGTGGGCTTCTTGGTAGCACTCGTTATTTCCTTCTTTGCCTGAGCGCCTGTCCGGGGCCTGCACCTTGGGATAAGCGTTGGGAGATCTCCTTATTCATTTACCTCGTTACCTCCTTCAAAAACAGCCGCTCCGGGTGCGCCCGGAGCGGCTGTTTTTTGCGCCTGCGTGACCCGGTCACGGAAAAGCGGGAGGCTTATGGGGTATACTGATGCTGTCAGTAAAACACAACACCCATTCAGGAGGGAAAAAATATGGCAGTCATCAACATTACCAAGGAAAACTTTGCACAGGAAGTGCTCCACAGCGAAAAGCCGGTTCTGCTGGACTTCTGGGCCAGCTGGTGCGGTCCCTGCCGGATGCTGAGCCCTGTGGTGGACGAGGTCGCCGAGGAGCGCACCGATGTAAAGGTAGGCAAGGTGAACGTGGACGAGCAGCCGGATCTGGCGGCGCAGTTCGGGGTAATGAGCATCCCCACCCTGCTGGTATTCGAGCAGGGCAAGCTGGTGCGTCAGGCCGTGGGCGCCCGCCCCAAGGCCGGTGTGCTGGAGCTGCTGGGCTGATTTATAATTTGGTAACAACAAAGCGCCCGCCCTATGGTTCGAGCAGAACCACGGGGCGGGCGCTTATTTTATATGGAGTTCAGAAGAAAAATGCGGGTTTCAGCTTACAGCTGGGGACCTGCGGAGACCAGAGCCTTGCCGTGCTCGTTGCCCTCGTACTTGGCGAAGTTCTTCACGAAGCGGCCAGCCAGATCCTTTGCCTTCTCTTCCCACTGAGCGGCATCTGCGTAGGTGTCGCGGGGATCGAGGATGGCGGGGTCAACACCGGGCAGAGCGGTGGGAACCTCAAAGTCGAAGTAGGGGATCTTCTTGGTGGGAGCCTCGTTGATGGCACCGCTCAGGATAGCGTCGATGATGCCGCGGGTATCCTTGATGGAGATGCGCTTGCCGGTGCCGTTCCAGCCAGTGTTGACCAGATAAGCCTTTGCGCCGCTGGCCTTCATCTTCTTGACCAGCTCCTCAGCGTACTTGGTGGGGTGCAGCTCCAGGAAGGCCTGACCAAAGCAAGCGGAGAAGGTGGGGGTGGGCTCGGTGATGCCGCGCTCGGTGCCTGCCAGCTTTGCGGTAAAGCCGGACAGGAAGTAGTACTGGGTCTGCTCCGGGGTCAGGATGGAGACCGGGGGCAGAACGCCGAAGGCGTCAGCAGACAGGAAGATCACGTTCTTTGCTGCGGGAGCAGAAGAAACGGGACGCACGATGTTCTGGATGTGGTTGATGGGGTAGGACACACGGGTGTTCTCGGTGACAGACTTGTCAGCGAAGTCGATGTGACCCTCGGCATCCAGAGTGACGTTCTCCAGCAGAGCGTTGCGCTTGATGGCGTTGTAGATATCGGGCTCGGACTCCTTATCCAGGTTGATGACCTTAGCGTAGCAGCCGCCCTCGAAGTTGAACACGCCGTTGTCGTCCCAGCCGTGCTCGTCATCGCCGATCAGCAGACGCTTGGGATCGGTGGACAGGGTGGTCTTGCCGGTGCCGGACAGACCGAAGAAGATGGCGGTGTTCTCGCCGTTCTTGTCGGTATTGGCAGAGCAGTGCATGGAGGCAATGCCCTTCAGCGGCAGGAAGTAGTTCATCATGGAGAACATACCCTTCTTCATCTCGCCGCCGTACCAGGTGTTGACGATGACCTGCTCCTTGCTGGTGATGTTGAACAGCACAGCAGTCTCGGAGTTCAGGCCCAGCTCCTTGTAGTTCTCGACCTTAGCCTTGGAAGCGTTGTAAACAACGAAATCAGGCTCGAAGTTCTCCAGCTCCTCAGCGGTGGGACGGATGAACATATTGGTAACGAAGTGTGCCTGCCAGGCCACTTCCACGATGAAACGCACTGCCATGCGGGTATCCTTGTTGGCGCCGCAGAAAGCATCCACGACGTACAGGCGCTTGTTGGACAGCTCCTTCTGAGCGATCTCCTTGACAGCCTTCCAAGCCTCCTGAGAAGCGGGGTGGTTGTCGTTCTTGTACTCATCGCTGGTCCACCACACGGTGTCCTTGGAGTTCTCGTCCATCACGATGAACTTGTCCTTGGGAGAACGGCCGGTGTAGATGCCGGTCATCACGTTCACAGCACCCAGCTCGCTGACCTGACCCTTCTCGTAACCTTCCAGCTCGGGATTGGTCTCCTCGGCGAACAGCTGCTCGTAGGAGGGGTTGTGCACGACTTCAGTCGTGCCGGTGATGCCATACTTGGTAAGATCCAACTTTGCCATATTTGCGTACCTCTACTTTCGTTTGATCCTTACATAACTCTGTGTAGGAGATGCAGCGCCATTTATGGTACGGACACCGCATAAGGGGGAGACAGCACAGAACGATGCAATGCAAATTCTCCTGTCTACCATTATACACAAAAGCTTTCCAAAAGCAATAAATGGAAGGTTCTGTTTGCAAAAAAGAAACAAATTTCATAAACAAGCTTTCCCGCATAAAGTAATTTCACGAAGCCTTGCAGGGACGCAGACCATGAAAAATAAGGCGGGACGGGGAAAAACCGACATTTTGATAAAAGTTTGACAAGCATGGATACATTAAAAAACAGGACGCTTTGCGCATTTTTATCCCCGATTTGCTGCTGCCTTTGTCTTATTGTGTAATTTTTGCGTTGGCTCAAACGTTTTTCTGGCGAAAGGACTTTCGTTGTGCTATACTTATTTTAAACAGAAGCACTTTTCCGCCCGCCGCGGCGGCCCACATATAAAGGAACTGCCATGAAAACCATCTACATTCTGCTCACCCGCTCCGGCACGCTGCTGTCCAAACTGGTCTATGCCGCCACCGGTGCCAGCTATACCCACGCCTCCATGGCGTTTGATGCAGAGCTGAGTTGCCTGTACAGCTCCACCCGCAAAAACGGCTACACCATGTTCCCGGCGGGCCCCAGCAAGGAATATCTGAACAGGGGCGTTTTCCGTCTGCGGGACAACGCCCCCTGTGCGCTGTACGCGCTGGAGGTGTCCGACGAGGCCTATTCCCACGCCCTGCACCGCGCCGAGGAGTTCATGCGCCACAGCGAGGAGTACAGCTTTAATATTCTGGGGCTGATCCTGTGCGCACTGCATATCCGCTGGCAACGCCGCCGGCATTATTTCTGCTCCCAGTTTGTCAGTGAGGTGCTGGAGCAAAGCGGCGCTTTGGCGCTGCCCAAGGACAGCACCCTGATGCACCCCAATGACTACCCCCTGCTGCCCCAGCTGAAGTGCCTGTACAAGGGACGCTTAGCCGACCTGCCCCAGCGCAAGGCCATGGATCTGGGCGAGACGCCCTCGATGGTCAGCATCTATACCGGCCTGCTGGTGGAGCTGCTGCAGCGCCGGGCGCAAAGGTTTTTTGAGTAACTTTGTTGTATAAAGCCGAATTTTTCGCTTTTTTAGGTGTCGCTCTTGCTTTTTGCAGCCAATTGTGGTAATATTATTCGGCGGTATTGTTTTGCCGCAGAATATGCGCTCGTAGCTCAGCCGGTAGAGCATCTGACTTTTAATCAGAGGGCCAGGGATTCGAGTTCCCTCGAGCGCACCAAAATCCCACGAAGAATCGCAAGATTCCTCGTGGGATTTTCTTTTTATACGCCATTTGCACGGTTTCTGCACGGTTGTTGCACGGTCCGCATTTTTCGTGTCAGATGGAGTAAGTCCGTGAATTACTCTGCAATTCGTGCTATTTTTTGCAATTCAGGTCAGCAGAGCCAGGCGGAGCTGCGCTTTTACGGCAGGGTCTGCGTCCTTCAGAAGCTCCAATAGTGCCGACACGGAGATAGTCGGCTCTGCTTCAACCGGGGCAGCCTGCACAGGTATTGTTCCCGGCTTGTAGAAGCCTTCCTCGAACTTTTTGCCCAGCTTTTTGCGGGAATCCTGCTGGATGTGTGCATAGGTGTTGACCAGTAGATTGGCACTGGCGTGACCTGTTGTTCCCTGTACGGCTTTCACATCACCGCCGGAGATCATCAGCTGGTAGGTGGCACTGGAATGCCGCAGGCCGTGAAACACGATGCGAGTGAACTCCGGGTGCTCGTCCTGCCACTTGATGAACTTCTTGCGGATGAGGATCGGCTCTACCGCCAAACCGTTGGGCAAGCGCAGGAGCATCCCACTGTTGCGATAGCGTTCCGGGTCAACGGCTTCGTCCATTTCCAAACGCTTTAGCCAGTGTTTCAATTCCTCTTTCAGCACGGCTGTCATGAAGATGGTTCGGTTGGAAGATGCTGTTTTGGTCTTTTTGAGCACCAGCGTTGTGGTGCTGCCCTCACGCTTGTCCTCAAACTCCTGCAAGATGCAGCCCTTGCCCGTTTTCGCCAGCGATGCCTTTTGGACACGCTGCATACACTTGTTGATGCTGAACATGCCTGTACCATCTGCTCCCTCAAAATCAAGATCTTCCGGGGTCAGGCCAGCGACTTCACCCTCACGCAGTGCACCCACCAGCGTAAGATGGACTGCCAGATGCAGAATCGGGTCCTCCATGCTGGCAAGTGCGGCCCACATCTCGTCCGCGTCCCAGATGGCGCGCTCTTGAATCGATTTCTTGGGGCTGTCCACCGGAACGGGGCTTTTGATGAGGATGCCCCACTCCACCGCATACTGGAACGCTGTCCGCAGCAGGCGGTGTACCTCGTGGATGGTCGTGCCGGAGAGAAACCGCTGCTGCTGTTTTTCCGAAAGCACCTGCTTTTTGCCCTCATAATACTGGCCGCAGGGCGTTTTGCTGAGGGTAGAATACAGGTCTTCCAGATGGTAAGGCTTGAGCTTTTGCATCTGCATATCGCCGATGTACGGAATAATGAGGTTCTGGACCGTTCCCAGATTGGATTGATAGGTCTGCGGTGCCCACTTGTGCTTGTTGCACTGCTTGGGAAGCCACTCCATCAAAAACTCTTTGACGGTGATGGTGGACGGAATCAGAAAAGTTCCGTTTGCCAGTTCATGTTCGATTTGTTTTTTGCGGTTTATTGCCTCCTCTTTCGTGGAAAAACTTTCCCATTTGTTGCAGTTTTTACCCTGCTCGTCTTGATAAGTATAGCGGACGCCATAGGAGCTGCCGCGTTTCGTAATATATGCCATACGTTATCTCCTTTTTCAAGCTGCCCGGAGCCACGCATCGAAACTGTCTTTCGGGATGCGGATGCTTCCGCCTACCCGCAGGACACGGAATTCGGTGGTGCTGTTGCACAGATTGTAGGCAGAGCGCAGGCTGATGGACAGCATCTGTGCAATTTCCTCCACCGTGTACACCAGTGTTGTGGCTTTCAGGCTGTCAGTCGGAGACTTGACGGCATTGGTTTGAGTGACCACTTCCATTGTATCGTTCTTTGGAATGGTCTGCAAGATATTTTTCGTATAATTCAAAGATTTCACAGTTTTGGTCGCAACAGGCCGAGATTTGTTCATAGGCAAAACCTCCATGTTTTATTTTTGATGTAAGTTCAAAATTGCCTGCTCACTCTGCTCATCCTACACCTTTTGCGCACTGTGAGCAGGCTGAGCAGGGCTTTTTCAAGTTGATTCTTATTTTTTATCGCAATTTTCAAAAATAGTGCCTATCAAAATGGCATATTTGCGATATGCAGTTTGCGGATGTTGCTTGTGCATTAAAAACGCAAACTGCTATAATCCCACGGACTGGGAACATCAACGGGTAAAAACAGGTCAACGTCTACATTGTGAAAGCCCCGATTTGTGCCAATGCACTTATCATCATAGACAATGCCCAGACTTTTCTGATTATCTTTTAGATGGTGGATAAAGGTTGATGCTGCCAGCGGCTTTTCCAGGTTATCCAGACACCAGCGTTCATAGACTTTATAGAAATCCGTGGATTTGCACTTGGCCCCCTGCCGAATTTCAAAATAGCCCTCGGATTTGAGAAAGCCCAGGATATTGTTGCCCTGCTCCATTGCTTCTTTCAGATTCGCGGCGGTGCGTTCGCTGATGGTAAATTGGTAATTGTTTTGAATCAGCCGATGCAGCCCCTCCAATGCCCAAAGCAGGATGCCCTCTTTTTCGTTCCGCATCTTATCAATGAGAAAAGGATCATCCACCCGGCCAACGGGCTTTTCCTTAGTGGTGAGCAACAGCTGACGGCGATAGAAACCGTTAGACTTGTCATAGAGTGCGTGTAAGCTGCCATTCCCGAAGCAGGCAAACCGCACATACAGCGTACCCTGCACACTCTGCTGGCCCTTGCGCTCAATGTCGATTTTATCTTCCAGTGTAACAAGGGTCTTGATGTTGTTGGTCTGCGGCAGGGCCTCAGTTTTCATGTCATCGTCCACCAGAAGCAGCTTGTACTCCAAGTCTGCACGGGCAAAGCGGTTGGTTTCTACCTTTTGCAGACTGCCTGTATACATACTGCTGCCGAACAATTCTCGCAGGATCAGCCCGATTCTGGATTTTCCCTCACCGCCCTTGCCGACCATCAGCAGCATTTTCTGCGCTTTGGTAACAGGTAGCAGGCAATAGCCAATGTATTCTTGTAGGGCCGGAATATCTTCTTCGTATAGCAGCTCATTCAGAAATTGCAGCCAGCATGTCGGTGCTGGTGCTTCTGGCACATAGGAGATGGGCAGTCGGTTCATGCAGTATTCTTTTTCAGGGGTAAAGTGACCGTCTGCAAAATATGTACCGTTTCGGACATGGATGCGGTCTGTCTGAATCTCCGGTGGTTCAGATGCACAGGCCAACTTAATCGCCTGCACAATATGTTCAATCCGCCGTGCTACGCTGGTGGTTGCATAATAGCGAATCTGCTCATAGATTTCCTTTTTCAATGGGGCTTCATCCTCGATCATGCCATCCACCGTGAACAATCTGCCTTGAAAACAACGCATGGGGTGCAGGCTCAAAAAGTAATCTGCGAACAATGGTTCAATGATTTTTCCGTTATCACCCACCCAGTTTCGGGCAGGTGCGCTATGCTGCTGCTTCGATTTCTTTGCATCGTTCGATTGCTTCTCCAAGGGCGGTCACTTCCTTTCCGTTGAATAGTTGTTGTTTTTCATACACATTGCCATGCAAAAGAATATCCAGCAGATATTGCACACGGTCTGCATAGTGCATGCTTGCGACAAAACAGGGATGCAGGGATGCTTCTGGATTTTTGGGTGCATAGGCCATGCGCCAATTTGCTAGCAGAGAACGATAGCCACACAGGATTTTGTAGAATTGCTCTTTCGGACTTAGCGGTTTTTCCACCGGCTTGCAGGAAAGTGGTTGAAAATTATCTGTTGCAGAAAGCCCAAAATCTGTAGCCAGCTTTTCAGCCGCCTTCCGCAAAGAAAGTTGAAACAGTTTTGCGGTGAAGTCGATTACATCACCATCCGCTCCACAGCCAAAACAGTGAAACTGTGAATCCACTTTCATGCTGGGATTACGGTCTGCATGGAATGGGCAGCAAACCATGCTGCTGCGGTTTGGACGAAAACCATAGGCTTCTGCAGCCTGTCGAGTAGTGATATTCAGCTTTACGATTTCAAATAAATTGTTGTTCTTGAAGATTTTCCTCCTTTACAGTTCCATGCCATGACTGCGCTTCTTCGGCTTTGTGCGTGTCTGCTCACGCTGGTTGATTTCTTCCTGCCGCCGCTGCAGCTTTTGCAAAACGGACGGGCGGGAATCTTCTTCGATTTGCTCCATGGCTGCTTTTTTCACCTCTGGGATATAGAAGAACTGCGTTCCTCTTGAAAGAAGGCTCTTGATTGCCCCAATGATATTTTTCCGCAGGCAGAGTATTTGTTCTTCTGCATATTTTCTGGTGCGGAAGTCTGCAATTCGTTCTGGTTCCATTAACCATTCCAAATGTTGATCAATTTCATTTACAGCTTCCTGTAATGCTTTGTTTAATCCAACATCGGAAACCGCAAGGACCGCTTGGTCATAAGAACCATTTACCGCATCATTAAACAAATCGTTTACATCTACCCATTGCGAAAACAGCTCTTCTAATTCGTTCTCCTGGCTTTTAATTTTTTCATTGTTTTTCGAAATCTCTTCAGATTGCCTTATCGCCTGATTGAATAGTTCAGCATATTCATCTCGCTGGTTACGGCAATCTTCCAGCAATCCGACATATTGAATACTTTGTTCTTGCAGCTCTTTCTTCTGTTCTGCGATCCGTTCATTTTGCTTTTTCAGAATGTAATCCTGCTTTTCCAGATAAGCCCGTCCGCCGTATTCTGGCACTTCGTCCGGTTCCAAGCCGTGGCGTTTGGCAATCTCGAATAGCATCGTGCGGCAGGCTGCATCAAATGTGATCTTGCGGTTGTTGTAGCGTCCAAGGGGCTTGTCTAGTTTTGGCAGTTCAAAACCCAGTGCTTCCAACGCTTTTTCCTGCTGTGGGGCAATCTCGCCATACTTGTTTTCACAGTCAAACACATGGCGTTCGTGGATGTGCGGAGTCCCCTCATCCAGATGTAACGCCCAATCCAAAATGTGAACGTGTTTGCCGAAACGCTCATGGAACTCGTCCATAAATTCTGTGGCGATTTGAAAAAGTTCTTTGGGCGAAGCGTGGCTCTCCAGCGTTCCAAGCTGATAAATGCTTTCTTCGGGGCAGGTTTTCTTGCTGGTAAGCAAATCTTCGGGAGAACGGTTTCGTTCCGTGTGCCGGATTTTGGCGTTGCGCTCATTCTGTCTTTCGGTGAAGTTGGTGTAATGCAGTTTGTAGTAGAGCTTTTCAACTTCTTCAAAAGTGTCAGCCAGACTATCCACATCTTTGGGCTGCAAGGCAGAACGGATGCCGTTGTAGCAATCCCAATAGATGTTTTGCTGGACACGTTCCGGGTCGATATGCTCGCTGTTGGCAAGATCAAAACTGCGGTCATTGTGCTTTGGGTTATAAGTGCCGTGCTTTCCGGCGCGGCCATTGTGTCGGGTAAGTTTCAGCGACCATCTCTCCTTTCTGGGGTCACACAGAGAGCGCCGTGCGCGGGGTAGGGGCAACGCGGTGCAGCGGAGCTGCAAATCTGCCGCCTGCTATGCGCCAGATAATACCCAGTAGGATATGACGCAGGGCATCACATCCACTGGGCAAGACTGCCGCCCTTGACCCGCGCAAAGAGCTGGTCTCGCCTGTCGGCTCGGTCGGTGCTTCAAAAGGCCAGTGCCTTTTGAGGTCGCCGCAGGCGACCCGCACCTCTCTGCACTCTTGCGCCGAACAACCTGACAGACAAAACTTTGCGAAGTCCTCTCTGCCAGCTTGCCCAGTTCTTCTTCGGTGTCGGTCTGCCCGCAAGCTGTTCCTGCCCGATTTCCTCCGGCGTATGGCTTCTTCTTGGTGCGCTCTTGTCGTGGCGGCACTTCTCCGAAAAAGCATATTAACTTGCAGCCGATCATGTTGTTGTCAAGGTACGATGTTGTCTTGTAAGAAGTTGAGGGCTTTCAAAAAATGCGAGCAAGACTGTTTTTGAAAGTGGTTCCTACACCCTATACAAGCTTAAAGGAGTGTTTTTAAACCGGGCCTTTTGAAAATTCAAAGAAAATTCATTTTTCCAACGTTCCCCTCTACCTATAACAATCTAAAATGGGTGTTTGGCAACCAGATTTTCAAATTTTGTTGAACTGCCTAATTTTAGAATATAGATTTTGTTCGATTTCCACTTATAGAACCAGAGGAAAGCAGTTTTGCAAAAGATTTTGAAAGCCCCTACACTAATAGGAATCCGCAGGACCGTTTTGGAATACGGTTTTGAAAATTTTACAATTTCGAGCAAAAAGAAAAACGGCAAAGCAGATAAAATCCACTTTACCGTTTTAGAGGGTATTCTATTATGCTGCGATTGCATTGGCGTTGACCTGTTCAATGGTCTTGCGAATGCCAAGCCAGATGCTCAAATCTGTAAAGACTTCTACGATGCTTCCCTGGTCTGTAAAAGGTGGTTCCTGCAAAACAGAGAGGTCCTTCATCGTGCCATTATGTACGATGTACTCGACAATCTGGTTGACAAAGTAAATCTGTCGGCTGTCGAGGTTAGCACCATCCAGATATTGCGAAAATGCAGCTTTCGCCGCAGCCATATCAAGGCCAACGATTTCCCGCACGAACTCGCCCAGAGGTTTTGTGCCATATTCGGCTTCATAGTCCTCTTTCGTGCCAACCTCGCTCCAAAGAATTTTTTCGAGTTCTTTGACATCTTCGGCAGTGAGCGGGATGTTGCCTTTCAGTTTGGCAATGGCTGCATTATCCTGATGCTGCCGTACATAATATTCGGCTTTTGCCTTATAATTTTTCAGATCATCGTTTTCCAGCTCGGCTTCCTTCCATTCCGTTGAAAGAATTTCATCGGAGAAATCCGTATCATACCGCACATGCTCGATGGGAATGTATTTGATGAGGTTGCGCAGTTCCTTTCGGATATGCTCAAACTCGTTCACATCGGCAGTTTTGATATAATCTGTCTGGATGAGTTTTTCGAGCAACGCGCGTTTTTGATCAATCTCTGGAATATTGGACACGCTCGCAACCGCTTTCGCTTTTTTCAGTAGCTCGTTGCGGCCATGAGTGTACGGCTTCCCGGCAAGGTATGCCAATTCGATGCCGTACAGCAGCGCATCAAAACGCAGTGCTTTCGGGTCGTCCGGCTCCGGTTCGATCAAGGGGGCAAGTTCTTCCCGGGCAATCAAGGTATCTGCATAGGTCAGCGCATTGTAACTGTTCTTGTCCGCATACAACTCGACATATTTCAAATGTTGCTTGACCGCAAAATTGTCACGATTCAGCTTCTGCACCTGACTGACCATGTGCTCCACCAGTGAAGTCCGGAACGCTTTCAGTTCTTCCGTTTGGAACTGCATATCCTGCAATTTATACGCGATTTCGAACTGCAAACCGAAAATCGCACCCTGAACGGCAATCATATTCGGGATAGCATTTCCTTTGTTCATGCGGAAAAATTCAAAATTCCCGCAGAAGTCAAAAATGTAAAACTTCTTCTTGTCCTCACCATCCAGAAGCCCCGGACACAGGCGCGTACCGCGTCCGATCATCTGCCAAAACTTTGCCTTGCTCAGAACCTTTTTGAAAAAGACCAGATTCAGTACCTCCGGCACGTCAATGCCGGTGTCCAGCATATCCACCGAAATGGCGATCTGCGGAAGCTTCTTCGGGTCAGAGAATTCGTCAATGGCACTCTGCGCATAACTAAGCCGATTGTCGATCACCATGGCATAGCCGTTCATGTGCGGATATTCCTGATTGAACACTTTGAGGATCTCTTCTGCGTGGTTGTGGCTCTTGGCAAAAATAATCGTTTTTCCAATTTTGCTGCCGTAGTCGATTTTCAAGGCGTTCTGCATAACGACATTCAAGACCTGCCGAATGGTGTCCTTGTTGAACAGCCAGCTGTTCAGAGCAGATGCATCAATGCTGGCCGGCAGGTTGCCGTTTTCATCCTCAAAGGTGTTTTCGTAGGCTTCCCGTTCTTCGTCCGAAAGTTCATCGTAGGTGATGCCTTTCTTCATGAACTTGACTTCGCTTTCCACCGAGAGGAAATCAACCAGAAAGCCATCCTTGACGGCCTGCGCCAGCTCATAACCATAGGTGGGCACGCCGTTTTCGAGGTCAAAGATCTCGTAGGTGTTTTTGTCGATCTCATCTTTGGGCGTGGCAGTCAGGCCAACCAACGGCGCATCAAAATAGTGGAAGATGTCGCGGTATTTATTGTAGATGGAGCGGTGCGCTTCATCGCAGATAATTAAATCGAAATGACCACAGGTGAACAACTTGCCCTCTGCATCGTGAACGGAATCAATGCAGTTCATCATGGTCTGATAGGTCGAGAACACGCAGTGTGCCGTAAAGTTGTCTTTTTCTTCGCAGAGATTCGTCACGGAAAGCTCCGGCAGGAGGTTGACAAAGCTTCGTTTTGCCTGCGTCACAAGGCTGTTGCGGTCAGCCAGAAACAGCACGTTCTTGACCCAGCCATGCTGCAATAATACATCCACCAGTGCAATGACGGTACGGGTCTTGCCGGAGCCTGTTGCCATAACAAGCAGAGCCTTGCGGCGGTTCTTGCGGCCAAAGCTGTCACAAACCGCCTTGATGGCACCCTCCTGATAGTACCGTCCGGCAATGTTCTTGTTTACATCCACATTGGCAAGGCTGGTGCGCATTGCTTGCAGATTGAACCATTTTTCAAGGTCGCGCTTGGAGTAAATGGAAGCGACCTTGCGCTCGGGATAGATATTGTCCACAATGCGGGTATCGAAACCGTTGGTCAGGAATACCACCGGGCGGCGACCAAACTGCTTTTCGAGAATATCTGCATACAGCTTTGCCTGCTGACGGCCTACTGCAACATCCTTACAGGTGCGCTTTGCTTCGATCACAGCCAGCGCACGGCCATCATCGCCGTACAGGACATAATCTGCATAGCCGGTGCCGCTCTTGTTGGGCATTCCGGGCAGAGGGACCTCGTTGACCCAGTTTTTGCCCTCGACCCACCCGGCATCGGTGAGCATGGAGTCGATATACAGTTTCCGGGTCTTGTATTCCGAAAGTTCCAGCGGCTTGGGCACATAGGTGGGTTGCTGAGTTTCGCGGCGGGCGGTCAGCTGCGCCTTGAGCTCAGCGTTTTCTTTGATAAGTGCGTCCAAGTCCACATCCGGCAGGGAGGGCTGTGCAACGGGTGCAGCAGGCTGTTGTGTGAGCAGGGAAGCGTCAAATTTCTTTTCCTGATAGCTTGTTCCATAGCAGTACGCTACGAAATCAAGGAACAGAAACAGGTTTTCAAGGCAAAGTTCCGCCTGTTCCCGGCTGATGCTGCGGCTTCCGTGGGCGGCATCATTGCCGCGCTTGCGAATAAAATCCATCCGCCGCCACAAATCATCGTCTACAATGTCGTGAAATTCTTCTGTGCTCATCAGGCTGATGAGCTTATCATCCCACGGCTTGACGAGGGAGCTGTCCACCGAATACATCCATTTGACTGCAAACTCCATGGCACGGCGGCAGTCCAGCACAGCGGTGGCCGCATCAATGGGCAGAATCCTCTCCGCAGCAATCGCGGCATCCGCAAAGCCGGAAAATTGCGGGTCATCTTTCAGAAAGTCAAAGTTGGTCATGGTGGAGGCTCCTTCCATGTACATTACTGACAATACTTTATCAATTCCGGGAAATGGTCACGAATGACCCAACGTTTAAACGCAGCAAAAGGTTTATTCCATTTCAAACTCATACTGATTAAACATTCGGCATCAATTTTATCTTCTCCGTCTGCCTCTTGATATTCCCGGAGACTTTTTTGAAATTTATCCAGCTCATCTGCTACATCGCCACGAAGCATTTTTGCCTCTGCAATTTTTTGTGGTGTTGAGCCGTAATAAATTTCTTTCAAAAGCGCAACCGTATGCTGCGTTTTTGTATCATCATTCAGTGCAGTAAATGTCAACTCACTTGGTTCATACACACCGCCGTATCGACGAAATGCGATTTTTTCATCAATGGCCACCTTGGTACAATCCAAAATGGGAACAAATCGATCATTTTTGATATTGTTGCAGTGTGTGCAAGCCAGAAAAATATTGTTCCAGTCAAATTTTAAATCTATGTCATCATGATGCGGCACCAGATGCTCGATTTGAATGGATTTCAATCCTTTTTGCTCACAGAGATAGCACTTATGTGCAAACATTTCTTGAAGAGCATCATTCACTTCAGGAGTATTGTAAGTTCCCGATGACTTGACTTTTTCGCTTTTTAAGGATGCAATGGCAGCTTGTGCTTTTAGAGTGTCCTTTCGTTCGATTTTAACCATCAGGAAACCTTCTTTCCCTCGATTTTTTCAAGAACTTCTTTTGCGTCTTTCAGCTCAATGCGAAGAGCTGCACGTTCCGCACGTTGTTCATCAGAAAGATCGGTTCGGCCATAAAGTTCTTCATAACGCTGTGCTTTTTTCTGCGTTTCATCCGAATACGCTTCTGCGTCCAAATATCCTTCTGCAATATCATCCACAGAATAAGAGGAAAAGTCTGTGAACTGCACTTGTTTTTCTAAATCATAGATGCAGGCATTGCTAATAGAATTAAGAATATATGCCGAATGTGTTGTGACAACAAACTGGATTCGCGGGAAAAATTCTGTCAAGAACGGAAAAATTTTACGTTGAAGTTCCACATGAAGGTGAGTTTCCAGCTCATCAATTAGCACAACACCCTCTACATCGTACTGGCTCAACTCACCTTTCAATAACCAGTTGCGATCCATACGGAGGATAAGGTCAGCAACAATCCCAATAATGGCAGAATAGCCATCGGAAAGTTCATCTAGGCTGTAAGGGTTACGTCCATTTTGTTCGATAAGAAAGTTATAATTTCTATAATCATAAATTAGTTTGATGGAATCATCGTCTAAAAGCACTTTCAGCGCATTCTCAAAGCGTTCAAACCATGCGGCGATTTTTTCTTCAACATTCAAATCATCTTCGTTTTTAGCATAGGCTTGTTGAGTTTTGAGATGAACCATATATTTCAAAAGGATTCGAGAAGGTTCGTCTGTAACTCTATAATAATTTTCAAGCTTTACATCTTGCGCACCGCTGACACGTTGTATAACAGACTCCCGATCCGCAGAAAAATATGCAGTAATAAAATTTCCCTGTGCATAAATTGTATCAATCGCATCTTCGTTTTTGAATGCGAGAACTAAACCGCTATTATATCTTTGAATACGTTGTAAATCTTTTTTGACTTCTTCCGCAGCCTTATATTTTTCATTTTCGGTACTTGCATTTTTTACTTTTAAAATATCAGCCTCATACCATTCTTGATATTGTCCGGTTAAATCATTTAGCTTTCCATCATTGATTGCCTGCAAATAGCTTTTCATAGCTCGTAGCACAGAAGTCTTACCAGAACCGTTTTTACCAGTTAAGATAAGGTGCTGCCGCTTTTCAGAATTCAACTTGACCGTAATGTTTTTCAGGTGGCGAACCTCATTGATGCGGACTTCTGTGATAAAGTGTTCCATATCCTTACCTCACTGTCTTTGTAATGGAGTAGCATCTTTGAAAATCTTCCATGCAGAAGCGCACAGTTCTGCACCGAAAAGTTCTTCTGCCAATTGCTTCTGGTATTCGGGTTTCAACTTTCTGATGGAATCCAGTGCTTTTATAACATCATACTTCGCATTTGCGTAGTCTTTTTGCTCTTCATGCGTCATCTTGGCTGCTCCTTTCAGTGAAAAATCATGTGCTTTGAGCTTATTATACCTCTTTTACAAGGCGTTGCACAGTGCTTTTGGGAAAAGAATCCTATATCAAAAGGCTTATGGGCTGCGGCACTCCCTACGAACAATTTTGATTTGTCTACCTCGGCTACAAAGTCGGCAAACTGGTTTTGGAGGGAAAGAGGGGGACAGAGATATTCAAATTGCATAAATGGCTTTTGGGTTATCTTTTTCAAATCACCGGCATCTTGAAATTTCGTAAAATCGACATGCGCCATTAACTCAATCAAGAAAGTCAGATTATACTGGCTAAAATCGCAGGAACTCATGTACATAGCGTTATCTGTAACCCAGAGTGGCCCTTTTACTAAATGGACATTACCACTTTGGAACCCAACCCGCCCAACAACGATGGTATCAGCATCAAAAAGGCTTTCATCAGTGTACCAAGATATACCATTTCCACCGTATGCCGGAATGCCGCCGTTCAATCGTTTGCTTTTTGGCACAGCCTTGCCATTAGACAATTTGAAAAAAGATTCTCCTTTTTTCAGTGGATAGTCTTTGCTGTTGGTATATGGGTCACCAAACATTTCGACAAATCGAGCTTTGACAAGTTCATCCAGCTTGGTGAGCTGCCGCTCCCGATATGCAACGGCATCGCGCACATGGTCGAGGGTTTCGCAAATATGCTGTTGCTTTCGATAAGAAAGTTTTGGAATATCGACACTTTTTACATAGTTGTCTACTTGCAAATTATGAAGCCCAGTTGTCCTGTTTTCAAATGCTCTCGTTCCACCATTGCGATAATACGCATAAAGGGCATAGAAAACATACTTAGGCAACCATTCTTCTGGGTTTTGAACGCGAAGCAATCCGGTGAAATTGTTAAAGAGGTATTTGTTTTCTTCACCCTCGAAGAAAATCACACGACCGACAGGCTGCTTATCACTTCCGCCTGATTTCTCAATGATAACATCACCATGTCTCAAGTACTTTTCCGCAATGTTTTTCTTTGAAATCGAACGAGTTACAACATTTTTATAGTTTACAAAGCCTTCATTGGTGAAATTCGTAGTTCTGAGCACAGGAATACCTGTACCAGTATCGTCATCTTGACCCCACTCGCCTGAAATAGCCTTACCTGTTATCTCTAATAGCTTAGCCATCTGTCTCTCCCACAAATTAGAAGTTGCCTTTTCAGGCGATAAACTTCTGGTGGGAGGTTTTGACGTTGTTCTGATTCACGATTGCATACTGCATGGTGGTGCCGATCTGCGAATGACCGAGGATTTTCTGTACTTGCTCAATGGGCATTCCCTTGTCGATGGCGCGGGTAGCCATGGTGCGGCGGAATTTATGCGGGTGGATCTTGTCCAGATTCAACTCCCGGCCCAACTCCCGCAGACGGATCTCCACGCCGCTGATCTTCAAACGGTCAAAGGGTGCGTCCAGTGTTACAAACAACGCCGGGTTTGCATCGGTGCGGGAGCGCAGATAGTCCTGTAAATGCAGCTTTGCCTTGGCATCAAAATAAACCCGGCGCTCCTTGTCGCCTTTGCCGAACACTACACACTCGCGGGCTTCAAAGTCGATTTCTGAAATGTTCAGATTCACCAGCTCTCCCACACGAATGCCAGTGGAATACAACAAATCAATCATGGCAAGGTCGCGCGCACACTTGCAGTTATCCCGCAGGCGTTCAATAGCTTCGTCCGAGATGGTTTCCTTCACGGGCTGTTTGGTCTTGATTTTATGGATGCGGCGCATGGGGCTTTTGAGGATGTAGTCCTCTTCTTCCAGCCACGAGAAAAAGCTGGAAATATTCCGGCGCACATTGTCGATGGTTACTTTGCCGCAGTTGTTGATCTTCTGATATTCCACCAGATACCGCCGGATCTCTTCGGTGGTCATCTTGCGCAGGGGCGTGTCCACGGTTTGCAGCAGTCGCTCCACGGTAACGCGGTAATACTGGATGGTGCGCTCAGAGCAGCCCTCGATTTTCTTGGCATCAAGGAACAGCTTCAGATATTCCTCGTTGGAAATCTGCTCTTTCCGGGCTTCGGATTCAGAAAACGTCTGCAACAGAACCTCTTGCAGCTTTTTCATCTGTGCAACATTCAGGTACTCTGCCATCTCGTTGATGATCTTCACGATTTTGTCTTCCATATTGGCGCACTCCTTTTCTGGTGTACCAACATCCTGCTCCGGCAAAGTGCCTGTTGTTGCTTATTATCAGCCAAAATACTGTTGCATCAGGCTGTCAAAGAGTAATTGTGTCTGGTCAAGGGCTTTCTGCACTTCAACTTTTGATTTGTCTACCTTGGCTACAAAGTCGGCAAACTGGTTTTGGAGGGGCAGAGGGGGAATTAAGACAGGTAACGCTCTGAGCTGGCGCATATTGATACTTGCAATACCTGTTGTCTGTTTGGCGCAACCCAAAAAGTAACGCTTTGCTTTTTGATGTTGCAGATATTCAGCAAAGTAAGCGGGCAAAAGTTCGCTCTTATCAAGTCGCACACGGAAAATGTGATTTTGATGAATGGAATCTTTTAATGGATTTTTGATAATAGCACCACGGCCTACTTTGTCAGGGTCACCACCTTCAGTCATTAAAATATCATCTGGCATCAAACGATACTGCTCAATTTCCTGCTTTGTTGCCAAAATCGTTTTGATCGTAGTCCAGTCGATATACCCGCTTTTTACATTTGAAACTGCCATATACGGAACTTCGATCAATCCCGTTTCCGTTGTTTTACGACCCTTTGTAATTCCAGAAACGATATCCGCAAGACCTTCCAATGGCTTTTCAGGCCATTCTAAGGAGTTCAGTAGCATATCCCCAAACATCTCCACAAATCGAGCTTTGATAAGCTCGTCCAGCTTGGTGAGCTGCTGATTGCGCTGCCGAATTATAGACGCCAATAAGTCTAAATTTGACACTATTTGGCGTTGGACATCTAAACTTGGCAGTTCAATCATGAAATCATAAAGCATCGAGAGTCTGAGGTTGTCTCTGACGCTGCCAGTAGCAACCTCTTTTATTCTGTACAATGTTGCGCTGCTTTTAAGATAGTAATATAAATATTGCTGGTCGATTTCAGGAGAGACCGAAAAGACATTATAAAGTGGGCTTACAATGACACGTTCCTCATCTCGTTGCCAATCAACTGATCCGACATTGATTCTCGACGGATTATATGCAAAACACCCTCTCGGCACGATTTTATAAGTGGTTTTATCCTTACTTGCAACTTCTTTACTAAAATAGTCTCTGCAAAATCCCTGCGAGTTCGTTATACTATAAACAGGAATATCCTCGCCTGATTTGTTTCTTACAGAGTATTCCTGAATATAATCTCCAAGCCTTTTCTTCATTGCTCTCTCCCACAAATTAGAATTGTTTCATTTCAAAAGTTCTTCCAAAGCGTCCATCTCTGCGTCAATCTTCTTTTGCAAATCACGCAGCTGTGCCATAATTTCCTGCGTAGAGGGATACTCTACAGGTACATACTCGGTCTTTTTGTACTTGTTGATGGACAAATCATAGTCGTTGCCTGCGATCTCCTCTTTCGGCACAAAGAAGCTCTGTTCCGTGCGCTCACGGGTGGCTTCAGCCTCCCGGTTGTGGAACCGGGCGATAATATCGGGGATGTCGTTTTCCGTGGTCGGACTGCGCTTATCGTCCAGCGAGAAGCCGTCGGCCTTCATATCGTAGAACCAGACATTATCCGTGCCACCGTGGCCGGTCTTGGTGAAAATCAGGATGGCAGTAGAAACGCCCGCATAGGGCTTGAACACGCCGGAGGGCATGGAAATTACGGCTTCCAAACGGTTGTTCTCGATGATCTCCCTGCGGATCGCCTTGTGTGCAGTGGAAGAGCCAAACAGAACGCCATCCGGGACGATGCAGGCACAGCGTCCGCCGACCTTCAGCATCCGCAGGAACAGAGCGAGGAACAGCAGCTCGGTCTTTTTGGTCTTGCAGAGCTTGAGCAGGTCGGTGGAAACAATGTCGTAGTCCAGACTGCCCTTGAACGGGGGATTTGCCAGAATCAGGCTGTATTTGTCCTTGTCGGGGTTCTGGTCGCTCAGGCTGTCGCGGTACTCGATGAACGGGTTGTCCACGCCGTGGGTCATCATGTTCATAGCACCGATGCGCAGCATGGTGCGGTCCATGTCGAAGCCGTGGAACATGTGGTTCATGTAGTGGTCTTTGTTTTTGCGGTCAAAAAACACTTCCTGCTTGCAATTTTCACGCAGATATTCGCCAGCGGCCACAAGGAAGCCAGCCGTGCCGCAGGCCGGGTCGCAAATCACATCGTCAGCACGGGGCTGCATCAGGTCAACCATCATGCGGATGATGTGGCGTGGGGTGCGGAACTGACCGTTGACACCCGCCGTTGCCAGCTTGGAAAGCAGGTATTCGTAGATATCGCCGCGAATGTCAGTGTTGGAAAGCTGCGCCGCCTGCTCATACATTCCGTCCATGGCGGTCACGATTTTATCCAGCATCAGCGGCGTGGGCACTTTGAAAATGGCATCACCCATGTACTTGGCGTAGGCACTGTCCTTGTCACCGTGCAGATTCTTGATGAAGGGGAACACCATCTCCTGCATGGTGGAGTACATTTTGCCTGCCGGGAAATCGTGGAAAACGCTCCACTTGAGCTGTGCTCCATCCACAGTGCGCTCTCCGACCTGCACCTCGCCCGCAAAGATGCTCTTGTAGGGCAGCCCCAACATAGCGGCTTCTTTGGCGTGGGTGTTGTCGCTTTCATCGAGGTCGTGAATAAACATCAGATAGGTCATCTGCTCAATCACATCCAAAGGATTCGTCAGGCCGCCCGTCCAGAAAATTTCCCACAGGCTGTCAATTTTGCTTTTCAGTTCTCCGGTTACCATGTATGTTCCTCCTGCGTGTCGAGAAAATAAGCCCGACAAACAATAATTTGTTATACTGTTATTATACCGTTTCTTCGGAATCGGTTCAATCTGCAAAAGGGGGAAGCGCGGAGTTTTCTACATTGTATGAATTTGATGTTGAAAATTCGATGTTTCGTCCTATTGACGGTCTTGCGTCGAACGGATATAATATAATTGAAATTATCATAATTCAAATTATATTAAGCGAGAGGTGAACGGTATGGACTTCATCGGCAGAACATCCGAACTGGCAACGCTGAATGCAGAATTAGAGCGTGGCAGCGGTTTTGTGGTGAT
>OOCP01000351.1_pt1 | contig 61147 bp, 53 predicted proteins | sample 1671511 | NCBI WGS metagenome assembly OOCP01 (sample SAMN06348164, study PRJEB24527) | human gut metagenome | biome: human gut; feature: ankylosing spondylitis patient; material: feces | host: Homo sapiens | place: China | collected 2015-10 | reverse complement strand
TAACAAAGCCCGGGCTTGAGAAAGTCTGGGCTTTGCGCATAAAAAAAGGCTGTGTCAGCGTTTTGACACAACCTCATTTTTATAATCAAATTAACCTTATCAGTCCAATTGAGCCAATTTGTTTTCAGAACCAAGCACGTTAACGATTTTGTGCTTGTAAAGTTTCTCCATGTTGTCACGAGCCGGACCCAGATATTTACGCGGGTCAAATTCAGCCGGTTTCTCAGCAAACACCTTACGAACAGCAGCAGTCATAGCCAAACGAGAGTCTGAGTCGATATTGATTTTGCAAACTGCAGACTTCGCAGCCTTGCGCAGTTGCTCTTCGGGAATACCGATAGCTGCTTCCAACTTACCGCCGAATTGATTGATAGTATCAACTTCTTCCTGAGGAACTGAAGAAGAACCGTGAAGAACGATAGGGAATCCAGGAAGTTTCTCCATTACAGCATCCAATACGGCAAATTCCAAAGGAGGAGGAACCAGACGACCTGTAGCAGGATCTACGTGGCATTGTTCGGGTTTGAACTTGTATGCACCATGAGAAGTACCGATAGAAATAGCCAAAGAGTCACAACCTGTACGAGTAGCGAAATCGATAACTTCTTCCGGATTGGTATAAGTATGGTGTTCAGCAGATACTTCATCTTCTACACCAGCCAACACGCCAAGTTCACCTTCCACTGTAACATCGAATTGATGAGCATAGTCAACAACCTTCTTTGTTAAAGCAACATTTTCTTCGTATGGAAGATGTGAACCGTCAATCATTACTGAGGAGAAACCTGAATCGATACAGCTTTTACAAGTTTCAAAAGTATCTCCGTGGTCAAGGTGAAGAACAATTTCAGGATGTTTGCAGCCCAGTTCCTTAGCATATTCCACAGCGCCCTGAGCCATGTAACGCAGCAAAGTAGCGTTAGCATATTGGCGAGCACCCTTAGATACCTGAAGGATAACCGGAGACTTAGTCTCTACTGCAGCCTTGATGATAGCCTGCATCTGTTCCATGTTATTGAAGTTGAATGCAGGGATTGCATATCCACCTTTGATAGCGCGAGCAAACATTTCTCTTGTGTTTACAAGGCCTAAATCTTTGTAATTAACCATTTTGTTTAAAGTTTATTGTTAGTGAATTAAAATTCTACGCAAAAGTAAGCATTATCCTTTAAAAAGAAGAACAAGAGAAGAATAAAATACCTCTACTCACCAGTCAAATCCATTCTATTTTAAAGCTATTGGCTTGAATTAACAGAATATTGTAATCTCTATATTACAAAGTTTTTGCATCTGTCTGTTCATTCTCTCCTTTTGCGTTCTTACCTCTATAAACAAAAAAGCCGGAAAGCGAGTTTATTTTCCGGCCTGTTATTTACACATTATTATATATTATCTTTTCAGATAGATAATCGTAGGTAAATGGTCGCTGTAACCGTTCAGCCATACGCGCCCGCCATGAGTACGCAAAGGTGAACCTTTGTATTTACCATCCTGCTGAATCAGGTAGTCGCGGATAAAAACCTCGCTATGGTCGTAACGCAGTCCTTTTTTCGCTTTCACCAACGGTCTGGACAGTACAATCTGGTCGAACAGATTCCACTTGCCACGATAGAGCAAGGTTCCCACACCCTTATCCTCCAGTATTTCCCACCAGGGATTGAAGAACTGATTGGCTTTCATACCTGATATATATTTACGGGCCCCTAAAGTCTGCATGCTTTCATCCATCGGATCGTCATTCATATCTCCCATAACAAAGAGTTTCAGCTTTTTGTCTTCATGCATCAAGGAGTCCGTCAACGCCTTTACCTGCCTGGCGGCATGCACCCGCACCGGTGATTTCGCTCCGCGGGAAGGCCAGTGATTCACAATGAAACACACACGCTCACCCGCCATTCTACCGTCTACAATAAGGAAACCGCGCGTCAGATGCACCGTATCCCCTTCAAACGGAGCGGAAAGTACCAGTTTAGAGTTCGTCACGGCAAACTGTTGCGGATCATACAAAAGTGCACAGTCAATGCCACGTCTGTCGGGTCCCTCATAATGAACAAACTTATAGTTAGCCATAGCCGGCTGACTGACAAGATCCGTCAGTACCCTATGATTCTCGACTTCTGCCACGCCAATTACTGCCGGTCCCTCAGGAACCAGATTACGCGACAAGGCACTCAACACGTCCGAGAGATTATGCAGTTTAGCTTCGTACTTTTTCGCAGTCCACCGGTAACTGCCATCAGGCAGGAAGTCATAGTCATTCTTACCTGCATCATGGATGGTATCAAAGAGATTCTCAAGATTATAAAACGCTATGCTATACAGTTTGCGTTCCGTGTTCTGGGCTACAACTATTGTAGCGCTGAACCAAAAAGAAAAGAATACAATCAGTTTTCTCATAGGTGATATGATATTAATCTCCTGCAAAAATCTAAAATAAAAAGTTATAAACCTATCAATTGCCAGCTTTTTTTGCAAAAAACCTTTTTTCATTTCATAGAAAAGCATTATCTTTGCGCACTGAAAAAGACCATTACACTATTTATTACCAAAATAGTAACAGAATATAAATTAAAAAACAAATATTGAAATGAAAAAAGGTATTCATCCTGAAAATTACCGTCCGGTAGTATTTAAAGATATGTCAAACGGCGATGTGTTCTTGTCTCGTTCTACAGTAAATACTAAGGAGACTATCGAGTTCGAAGGCGAAACTTATCCGTTGGTAAAGTTGGAAATCTCCAGCACTTCTCACCCGTTCTACACTGGTAAGTCTAAGTTGGTTGACACAGCCGGTCGTGTTGATAAATTCATGAGTCGTTACGGTAACCGTAAGAAATAATCTGTTTTTCAAAGAAACGGAAAAAGGGAATCTGCTACAGATTCCCTTTTTTACTATATGCATACTACCCAACGTCAGTCCCATGCAAGACATAATTTCCACGGAAACCGCATCATCCTGTTTAGGTAAATCAGACTTTCCCGCGAAACGGCGGACGCACCACCACAGCCTTCAACTTACGGCCGCGCATATCAATACAGATTTCCGTACCAACCTTACTATATTCGGGCTTCACATACCCCATACCGATACCGATTTTACGGGTAGGCGACATTGTGCCCGAAGTAACCACTCCAATAGGAGTACCTTCCGGATTCTGTAACTCATAACCGTGACGGGGAATACCGCGATCTACCATTTCAAAACCGACCAATTTACGTACCGTACCCTCCGTCTTCTGTTTCTCCAGCATTGGACGATTGATAAAGTTCTTACCCTCTACAAACTTGGTAATCCATCCCAATCCAGCTTCAATAGGCGACGTGGTATCATCCAGGTCATTTCCATACAGGCAGAATCCCATTTCAAGGCGAAGCGTATCACGAGCACCCAAACCGATAGGTTTGATACCGAACTCCGCACCAGCCTCAAACACGGCATTCCATATTTTTATTGCAGCTTCAGGATAGAAATAGAGTTCAAAACCACCGGCTCCAGTATAACCGGTATTGGAGATTATAACATCCGGCTCACCTGCAAATTCACCATGCGTAAAGGTGTAATACGAAAGTTCGGAAAGATTAACAGGTGTCAGTTTCTGCAATGCTTCGATAGCTTTCGGACCTTGTACCGCAAGCTGCGCCATACGGTCGGAAGCATTCTCCAACTCAGCTCCCATCGTATTATGAGACATACACCAGTTCCAGTCTTTCTCGATATTGGAAGCATTGACTACCAACAGATATTTCTCCTGCTCGTACCGGTAGACCAATAAATCGTCTACAATACCGCCATCCTCATTGGGGAAGCAAGTATATTGTACCTTACCGGGAGTAAGGGCTGCTACGTTATTAGAGGTGACTGTCTGTAAAAAGTCCAAAGCATGCGGACCTTTCACCCAAAACTCTCCCATGTGGGAGACGTCAAACACACCGACACCCTGACAAACAGTAAGATGTTCATCAATGATACCGGAATATTCGATAGGCATATTGTATCCCGCAAATTCGTGCATCTTAGCTCCCAGCGAGATGTGCGTTTCTGTAAATGGAGTGGTTTTCATGGTGTGACTTATAAGTTATAGATTATGATTTATTTGTTAGCGGCAACGAGTTCGGCTATCTTGACGATAACATTCATGGCTTTCTCCATATTCTGAATAGGAATAAATTCGTAACGTCCGTGGAAATTCAGACCACCGGCAAAGATGTTGGGGCACGGCAAGCCTTTGAACGAAAGTTGCGCACCGTCCGTACCGCCACGAATAGCTTTTACGTGAGGCTCTACACCGACGGCTTCCATAGCTTTAAAAGCTGTATCGATGATATGCATCACCGGCTCAATCTTCTCACGCATATTATAATATTGGTCATGTAGTTCGAGTGCGGCTGTACCCTCGCCATATTCGGCATTAATTTTGCAGACAAGGTGTTCAAATTCTTTCTTGCGGCTCTCAAAACGGACACGGTCGTGATCGCGAATAATGTAAGTAACCGTGGTCTGCTCCACTTCACCCGTAATTCCAATAAGATGATAGAAGCCCTCGTACCCCTCGGTATGTTCCGGTGTTTCGTGGCTGGGCAACATGGAAATAAAACGATTGGCTACGCGGATAGAATTTATCATCTTGTTTTTGGCATAGCCCGGATGTACATTGCGTCCCTTGAAAACAATCTTGGCAGAAGCCGCATTGAAGTTCTCGAACTCCAGTTCGCCTACTTCACCGCCATCCATAGTATAAGCCCATTCGCAACCGAATTGCTCAACATTGAATTTATGCGCACCCAAACCGATTTCCTCATCGGGATTGAAACCGATACGGATTTTACCATGTTTGATTTCAGGGTGTTCTTTCAGATAAGCTACTGCCGAAACAATCTCCGCAATACCGGCTTTGTCATCGGCACCCAATAATGTTTTTCCGTTAGTAACAATCAAATCTTCTCCCTTATGGTCGAGCAATTCGGGGAATCGAGCAGGAGAAAGAACTACTTGCTCATCTGCGCAAAGAACAATGTCCTTTCCATCATAATTCTCTACAATGCGCGGGGAAACATCTTTCCCGCTCATATCGGGACTAGTATCCATATGGGCAATGAAGCCGACAACAGGTACAGACTTATCTATATTGGCAGGAAGAGTGGCAAACAGATAACCGTTCTCATCCAATGTAATCTCTTCCAACCCCAAAGCTTCCAATTCTTCTTTCAAGAACCTGGCAAATACCATTTGCCCCGGAGTACTCGGAGTTACCCCACTTTCCTCATTCGATTGCGTATCGAAACTTACATACTTTAAAAAACGTTCTACTAAAGTCATGATGATAGTGATTATAGTTAGTGATTAGCGATTAGTGGTTAGTGATGAACGATTAACGGTCAGTAGGCTACAACCGCGCCCTCCTTTTATCCGAACGGCATTAATCACTTATCACTAAACCCTAATCACTATTTTACTGCCGTAAAATTAAAAAAAGGATTGTGAACTGCCAAGCAATTCACGACCCTTTTTCATTCATTAATAACTATTTTGTCAATCAAAAGTGACTGCTACCATCAAAACAATGGGTACAAAGTTTACATTTAGGCAGACCAATAGCCTCAACCAATGTTTCCAGCGTATTGAACTTTAATGATGACAGTCCAAAACGCTCACGGATAACTTCTACCATTTTCTCGTACTCCGGCGAACCTGTAGTGGCATATTTCTCAAGATTTTTGTTTTCATCACCTTCCAACTCCTTAATGACACGGCGGGTAATCAACTCCAAATCTCCTTTGGATGCTGTGAAGCCAACAAACGGACAGCTATATATCAACGGCGGACAGGCAATACGAATATGTACTTCTTTCGCTCCATACTCATAAAGCACCTTTACATTATCGCGCAACTGAGTTCCACGGACAATGGAATCGTCACAAAACAGAAGGCGTTTACCTTCCAGCATGGCACGGTTGGGAATGAGTTTCATCTTTGCCACCAACGAACGCATTTCCTGCCTGCTGGGAGTGAAACTACGCGGCCAAGTCGGAGTATATTTTGAAATGGCGCGATGATAAGGCACTCCCTTTCCTTCGGCATATCCCAGCGCCATACCGACACCGGAATCGGGTATGCCGCACGTACAATCTACTTCCGAGGTATCGGTCTGTCCCATTTTCAGTCCGGAAACAAAGCGTACATCTTCCACATTCTTTCCCTCATAGCATGAAGTGGGAAAGCCATAATAAACCCATAGGAAAGAACATATCTGCATCTCCTCATTAGGTTTGCGCATCTGTTCCACCCCTTCTGCATGCAGACGGACAATCTCGCCCGGTCCCAGATAGCGGTCTATTTCATATCCCAAGTTCGGGAAACTACTCGATTCGCTTGTGGCTGCATATGCTCCATCTTTCTTACCGATAACAATGGGAGTGCGCCCCCAACGGTCGCGGGCGGCAATAATGCCGTCTTCAGTCAGCAGCAGCATGGAACATGAACCTTTAATATGCTTGTATACATTCTCAATGCCGTCTACAAAAGTCTTACCTTGTATCAGCAGCAAAGCGATAAGTTCCGTTTGATTGGTTTTGCCGGAGCTTAATTCGGCAAAGTGCATATTTTGCTCCAGAAGTTCGGTTTCCAACTCTTTCAGGTTCATAATCTTGGCAACCGTAACTATGGCAAAACGACCGAGATGGGAATTTAAAATAAGAGGTTGAGGGTCTGTGTCACTGATAATTCCGATGCCGGAATTTCCCTTGAACTTATCCAGTTCGTCTTCAAATTTCGTACGGAAATAGGTACTTTCCAAATTATGAATGGAGCGTGTAAATACAGCCTCATCCTGATCATAAGTAGCCAAACCGCCACGTTTTGTCCCTAAATGCGAATTATAATCTGTGCCGTAAAACAAATCCGCCACGCAACTTGCCTTGGCGACTGTCCCGAAAAAACCTCCCATAAGTTCCTTGTGTTATTAGTTATTTTATTAACGGGCACAAAGGTACAAAGAAGTTTCCTTGTGAGCGATATATTCCACCTCTAAAAATAATAAAAAACTCCCCGCCAAAACAAAGAAGTCAGTCCTGCGGGGAGGTTACCAATACCTAATTAAGAATTTCTTTTTACCTTAATCATTTCCATTTTTTCACACTCTTCTTCTCAGCCGGAGTAGCTTCAATCAAGCTCAATGCGAAACCACCGCTACGTGCTTCCCAAACGGAGATTTTGGTTTTGTTGGTTACAATACCTTTCTTTATCTGATAGGAAGTAGGATTCTCTTTGTAATCGGCATCCTTACCATCGGCATACAGAATAGCTACATATTGCTTGCCCGGTGTCAGAAAATCGAGAGTAAAGCCGGCTGTGCGGGCATTTTCATCTGTAATGCCGCCTACAAACCAATTATCAGTACCTTTCGCCTTACGGGCTACGGTAATGTAATCTCCCGGTTCAGCTTCAATATATTCGCTGTCGTCCCAATCTACGGCTACATCTTTGATGAACTGGAATGCATCCATGTGCTTCTCGTAATTCTCCACTAGATCGGCAGCCATTTGCAACGGACTGTAAAGGGTTACATAAAGAGCCAACTGCTTGGCAAGCGTAGTTTGTACCTGTCCGTGAGGCAGGTCGCCCATGAAATCCAGTTTTGTATCAAAAATACCCGGAGTGTAGTCCATCGGTCCGCCGATAAGACGGTTGAACGGAAGTAGTGTGGTATGAAACGGCTTGCTACCGCCAAATGCTTCGTATTCAGTGCCACGGGCAGATTCGTTGCCGATAAGATTCGGATAAGTACGGCACAAACCGGTAGGACGTACGGCTTCATGGCCGTTGACACAGATTTTATAGTCGGCAGCTTTTTTTACGGCATAAAGATAGTGATTGTTCATCCATTGTCCGTAATGATGTTCGCCACGCGGGATGATATCTCCTACGTAACCGCTCTTCACAGCATTATAACCGTTATCGACCATAAACCGGTAAGCTTTGTCCATGTGGCGTTCGTAGTTGCGGACGGAAGAAGAAGTCTCATGGTGCATCATCAGTTTAACACCTTTACTCTTGGCATATGCATTCAACATCTTCACATCGAAATCGGGGTACGGAGTCACAAAGTCGAAAACATAATCTTTGGAGTGTCCGAACCAGTCTTCCCAACCTTCGTTCCAACCTTCTACCAGAACCTGGTCAAAGCCGTGGGCAGCGGCAAAATCTATGTATCTCTTCACGTTCTCATTGTTGGCGCCATGACGTCCGTTAGGTTTTGTTTTGGAATAGTCCGTTTCGCCCAACTTAACAGAAGGCAGGTCATCCGTATACGCCCAAGTGCTTTTACCGGCAATCATTTCCCACCATACTCCTACATATTTCACAGGTTTAATCCAAGAAACATCTTCATAAGCGCAAGGTTCGTTCAAATTTAAAGTCAACTTGGAAGCAAGAATATCGCGTGCATCGTCACTGACAATCACCGTACGCCACGGCGATTTACAGGGAGCTTGCATATAACCTTTATCACCTACTGCATCGGGCGTCAGCCAAGATTCAAAAATCAGATTTTTATCATCCAGATTCAGATGCATGCAGGAGTAGTCTACCAAGGCAGCTTCGTGCAGATTGATATACAAGCCGTCCGCCGTTTTCATCTGAAGGGAAGTCTGTACGCCTGTCGGAGAGAATTGTGTCTGCGACGCATTACCGGTAATGGCAGATTTCATAAGACCGCAGATTTCAGAAAGTTTGGACTCTGTAAAGTCATACTCCTGCGTATCATAATCACCCGGAATCCAAAACGCCTTATGGTCACCCGTCATGGCAAATTGGGTACGTTCTTCCTTAATAACAAAGTAGTTCAAATTCTTTTGTAAAGGAAACTCGTAACGGAAACCGAGGCCATCATCGAAAAGACGGAAACGGATGATAATATTACGGTCTTGCGCTTTTTGGTCCAGCGTTACAGCCATTTCATTATAATGGTTGCGGATTTGTTTCACCTCACCCCACACCGGTTCCCATGTTTCGTCGAATGTAGACGTTTGGGTATCGGCCAGAGTAAATCCGTTCATCAGTCCTGGATCATTCTTCAATTCCAAACCCAGCTTTGAGGGCTTTATAACAGCTTTTCCTTTGTAGAAAAGTTCATAAACAGGTTCACCTTGAGAATTGACGGAGAAGTTTAATTGAAGTTGTCCATTGGGCGAGGTGATGCTCTCGGCCATTGCTGCACTACTCATAGAAAGTACGAGCAGGAAGCAGGTTAGTTTAATGCAAATTGCTTTCATGTTTCTCATGCTATGATTTATAATTTATTTGATGCAAATATAAGCAGGAAAGTCTCCTGATTTAAGGTTATCAAATGAAAATAGATATGAAATAAAAGCAAACGTTTGCATAAGTGATTATAAACCTGTTTTTTAAAAGAAATACCGCTCACTCGGAAATACAAATGGAATGAAAACACTATCTTTGTCAACTCAATACCAGACTTCAATTATTATGACTAAAATATTGATAGCCATATTTCTTGGCGGCGGCACAGGCAGCGTATTGCGCTATTGCGTGCAAATGGCACTCCATGAACGGATAGTACCCTACTCCTTTCCTTGGGCTACATTTGCCGTAAACATCATCGGAGGCTTCCTGATAGGATTGTTCTACGTCTTATCCGCCCGCTTCAACTTATCCGCAGAAGTAAGAATGTTGCTGACTACCGGCTTGTGTGGTGGCTTCACCACTTTTTCCACATTTTCCAACGACGGATTGATTCTGATTAAACAAGGATTTTACGGATTATTCGCCCTATATACCTTATTAAGTATCTTGTTGGGAATATTTGCAGTATGGGGCGGAAATATCTTAGGGAAGACCTTTTAAAACAGCAATCATGAGAACAGGCAACCCCTTCAGCATGCCGCCCGTACGGGTCATCTCCCCCACTTTTGAAAGTCAAGTCGAGAGTTCCAAATCACTCAAAGAATGGCTTAGGACCGAAGAAACTGTCAGAGGGATATGTTTCAGCAAACAAATGGAAGAATCAATGGATTGTTCTTATAAAAGTATCACCAATTGCACTTTCAGCCATGTACAGTTCAACAACTGTAAACTGAAAGCTACTCACTTTACGGATGTCCGTTTCGAGCATTGCGATTTGTCCAACATATCATTTGCAGAAAGCTCTCTTTTTCGGGTAGAATTCATTTCCTGTAAACTGGTCGGCACAAATCTGCCAGAAACAATCCTGAATCATTGCAGGATGCAGGATTGCAATGCGAGATACCTCAATTTTTCCATGAGTAAAATCAATCAGGCGGAGTTCACCACCTGCGATTTGCGCAACAGCGACTTCAACGACTGCAAGTTGACTTCCATCGCTTTTACCAATTGCGAGTTAGTAGAAGCGGAATTTTCGCATACTCCGCTCAGGGGCATTGACTTGAGCGATTCGCATATCGAGGGTATTCACGTCAATCTGCCGGATATACGGGGAGCTATCGTCAGTACCCACCAAGCCATGGACCTGACAAGCCTGCTGGGACTCGTAATAAAAGACTGAACAATTTTCCATTTTCACTTGTTATACCTATGGAATTTACATTTAAAATAAAATAAGATGAAAATAGAAAAGATTATCGGACGTGAGATTCTTGATTCAAGAGGAAACCCTACCGTAGAAGTTGATGTAATATTAGAGTCCGGCTTTATCGGCCGCGCTTCCGTACCCTCCGGTGCATCCACTGGCGAACATGAAGCCCTAGAACTGCGTGACGGTGATAAAAAACGTTATGGTGGCAAGGGAGTACTGAAAGCCGTTAACAATATTAATAATATCATCGCTCCCAAGTTGATTGGCATGTCGGTTCTTGAACAAATGAGTATCGACCATACCATGCTGGCCTTGGACGGCACAAAGACCAAATCCAATCTGGGTGCAAATGCAATCTTGGGGGTTTCGCTTGCCGTAGCCAAAGCAGCGGCGGCATACCTTGATATCCCCCTTTATCGCTATATCGGTGGAACAAATACATATGTAATGCCTGTTCCGATGATGAATATCATCAATGGCGGTTCGCACAGTGATGCCCCCATCGCTTTCCAGGAATTTATGATACGTCCGGTAGGGGCGAATTCTTTCCGTGAAGGTCTGCGTATGGGCGCAGAAGTGTTCCACGCCTTAAAGAAAGTATTGCATGACCGCGGACTTAGTACTGCTGTAGGCGACGAAGGCGGTTTCGCTCCCGACTTGACAGGCACAGAAGACGCTTTGGACTCGATCATTGCTGCCATTAAGGCTGCCGGCTACGAACCAGGCAGGGATGTGATGATTGCCATGGACTGCGCTTCTTCCGAATTCTATCACGACGGCATTTACGATTACAGCAAATTCGAAGGTGAGAAAGGCAAAAAACGTACAGCCAACGAGCAGGTAGATTATCTGGAAGAGTTGATTGACAAATATCCTATCGACTCTATCGAAGACGGCATGAGCGAAAACGACTGGGATGGCTGGAAGAAACTGACCGACCGCATCGGAAACCGCTGTCAACTGGTAGGTGACGACCTATTTGTCACCAATGTAGATTTCCTTGCCATGGGTATCGAAAAAGGTTGCGCAAACTCCATACTGATTAAGGTAAATCAAATCGGCTCCCTGACAGAAACGCTGAATGCCATCGAAATGGCGCACCGTCATGGCTACACAACCGTTACATCCCATCGTTCCGGCGAAACGGAAGATTCCACGATTGCAGACATTGCCGTAGCCACCAACAGCGGTCAAATCAAGACCGGTTCTTTAAGCCGTTCAGACCGTATGGCTAAATACAATCAGTTGTTGCGCATCGAAGAAGAGATAGGCAATAACGCTGTATACGGATACAAAAGAATAAAATAAGTGCCGTTTTCAAACTGAACCGAAATATCATAAAGACAAAGAGATATATCATCGCTGATATATCTCTTTTTTTGAGCCTCTTGTCGGATTCGAACCAACGACCCCGAGATTACAAATCACGTGCTCTGGCCAACTGAGCTAAAGAGGCGGGTGGGTAAGCTATCTACATCGCGCCGCTACAACCAACTACCTTTGCTGCGATCAAGCCCTGGAGGATTCGAAGGGAGCTGGCCGTATAGGACTTACCCGTTTTGCGAGTGCAAAGGTAGATAAAAATTTTAAATCTGCAATACCTTCCCCTAACTTTTTTCAACTTTAACAAGAATACAGGGTCTATAACCAATATTATTTATAACTTTGCGCCATATTTCTAAGAAAAATGGCAGAAAATAAAGGTTACATGCAATATGCAATGTTGTTCGGCACCTATTTGGGAGGATATTGGATTTTAAAATTCATCCTCTTCCCTTTAGGATTGACAATTCCGTTTTTATCTTTCCTTTTCGTAGGGCTCACGTTATGTGTCCCTTTCATGGGCTATTATTATGTACGAATGTATCGTAATACTGTATGCAGCGGCAGTATCAGTTTCTTGCATGCATGGATATTCACAGTATTCATGTATATGTTTGCCGCATTGCTGACGGCAGTGGCACACTACATTTATTTCCGTTTCATCGATCATGGTTTCGTTATCAATGCCTACGAATCTCAAATTGATATCTTAAACAAAAGCGGTGTACCGGACATAGAAGCCTATACAAACATGTTTCAAGAAACATTGGAGACTGTGAAATCGCTCACTCCCATAGATATCACCATGCAACTGGTGTCATGGAATGTATTTTGCGGTTCGTTGCTCGCGCTTCCTACCGCCTTATTTGTAATGAGGCGTAAAAAGGAATGACAAGAACAGACAAATTTCAAATAAATCAGGTATAGTATAATATAGTAAAATCGTAAATAAGCAAATGGATATTTCAGTTGTCGTTCCTTTATATAATGAAGAGGAGTCTCTTCCGGAATTGTTTGCATGGATTGAACGGGTAATGAAAGCCCATGACTTTTCTTATGAAGTTATTTTTGTTAACGACGGAAGTACCGACCGTTCCTGGCAAATAATAGAGCAATTACAAACAAAATCTGATAAAGTGCGCGGAATAAAGTTCCGTCGCAATTATGGCAAATCACCGGCTCTCTATTGCGGTTTTGAACAGGCCCAGGGCGATGTTGTGATTACAATGGACGCCGACCTGCAAGACAGTCCTGACGAAATACCGGAACTATACCGCATGATTACGGAAGATGGCTACGACCTGGTGTCCGGCTGGAAGCAAAAAAGATACGATCCGCTGTCAAAGACCATACCGACAAAACTGTTCAACGCTACGGCACGCAAGGTTTCCGGCATAAAGAACCTGCACGATTTCAATTGCGGCCTGAAAGCCTATCGCAAAGATGTTATAAAAAACATAGAAGTGTACGGCGAAATGCATCGCTATATCCCCTACCTGGCAAAGAATGCCGGTTTCAAGAAGATTGGCGAGAAAGTCGTACGCCATCAGGCACGGAAATTTGGCAAGACAAAATTCGGCGGGTGGAATCGTTTCTTCAACGGATACCTGGACTTGATATCCCTCTGGTTCCTTTCCACCTTCGGCATCAAGCCTATGCACTTCTTTGGCATATTGGGTTCGCTGATGTTCTTCGTCGGATTCGTTGCCGTCATTATTGTCGGCGCCAGCAAGCTGTATTACATGAATCAAGGGATGCCCTACCGCCTTGTGACAGATTCTCCCTATTTCTACCTGTCACTGACATCCATGATTATCGGCACGCAGTTATTTGTGGCAGGTTTTCTCGGAGAGCTGATATCCCGCAATGCACCAGAACGCAATAAGTACCAAATTGAGAAAATGATTTAACCATGAAAACATTAGTCAGATTTATAATGTTCGGGGCTGTTCTTTTCCCTGTTTTCAGTATAGTAATATCCTGTTCGGAAGAAGCGGACTGTTCAATGACAACGCGAACCATGATGCAATGTTACCTATATACATTGGATCCTGACACCAAAGTGGTATCCAATGATACCTTAGACTCTTTAACGGTTACTGCCTTTGGCACGGATTCCGTCATCATCAACAATCAAAAAAAAGTGCACGATCTCTCGTTGCCACTGAGATATACCGCCGACTCCACCGTACTCGTGTTTCATTACAGCAAGACATTGACAGATACGCTTGTTATTCACCAAACCAACACACCTTACTTCTTGTCAATGGATTGCGGTTATCAAATGAAACAAGCCATAACAGATGTCCGATACAGTCGCCACAGTCTTGATTCTATTCGCGTTGCAAATAAAGAAGCCGGAATTTATGGAGCAGAAAATCTTAAACTATTCTATTAGTCTGGCGTTCTGTTTGCTGCTGTCTCTTCCATTACAGGCACAAAACAGTGACATTTCCGCCCCGCCGGCAAACACTCCGCCCAAAAAGGAGAAAAAAGAGGCCAAAGAGGAAGTGCACTATCCGCTGTACAATGGTATTTCTGTCAGTGTAGATTTATGGGGACCCGGAAGCAAACTGTTCGGGAGTGACTTTTTCAGCAGTGAGGTAGCCGTCGATGTCAATCTTAAAAATCGCTTTTTCCCGATTGTAGAATTAGGATATGGCAATACTGATACTTGGAGCGACAAAGGAATACATTATAAAACCGGTGCTCCCTATTTCCGTATCGGTATGGACTATAATGCGCTTTATAACAAAAAGCACGGACATATGATACTCGTTGGCCTGCGCTATGCGGCAACGAGCTTTAAATATGATGTAGAAGCGTTAGGCATCAACGACCCTGAATACGGGGGAAGTTTGGGTAATCCGAATTTGATAGACGGCATTTGGGGAAACAGCCTGCCTTTTAATTATAAAGGAATGAAAGGCTCGATGCAATGGGCCGAATTTTGTGTCGGTATACGGGCGCATGTATGGAAAGACCTGTATATGGGTTGGGCGTTACGTTTCAAATTCCGTATGAGTTCTTCCGTTGCCGAGCATGGTGATCCATGGTACGTACCGGGCTACGGAAAGTACAATGGAAACACAACTGGGGTTACCTATACAATAACTTATAAACTACCATTCTAAGAGATAATGACAGGATTAGAAATCTGGTTGCTTGCCATAGGACTTGCTATGGACTGTTTCGCTGTATCCATAGCCAGCGGCATTATATTAAAACGTGTTCAATTGCGCCCGATGCTGATAATGGCATTGGCTTTCGGCTTTTTTCAGGCACTCATGCCATTGCTTGGCTGGATAGGCGCCAGTTTTTTCAGCCATCTCATTGAAAGTATAGACCATTGGATAGCTTTTGCCATTTTAGCTTTTCTGGGTGGACGTATGATTATGGAATCTTTCAAGGATGAAGATTGCCGGCACGAGTTCGATCCTACCAAGCTGAAAGTAGTAGCGGCATTGGCGGTAGCCACCAGCATCGATGCCTTGGCGGTAGGTGTTTCGTTCGCTTTTCTGGGAGTTTGCAACTTTGCATCCATTCTGTCCCCTATCAGCATCATAGGATTTGTGTCGTTTGCCTTATCACTAGCAGGATTGATGTTCGGCATCCGGTGCGGATGCGGCATCGCCCGCAAGCTGCGTTCCGAACTGTGGGGCGGCATTATCCTCATCGTTATCGGAACGAAGATATTGATAGAGCACTTGTTCTTTTAAATGAAGAGTGAAAAACGAAGAAACGGCAGGCTGTCTGATAAAAGGCAGTCTGATAGAAGGATAAAAAAAGAAGATCGCTTAATTTATTTATACAGCATCATACATTCATTATGGAGAAGAAAGCACAACGTAATTTTTTATGGGTTGCCCTGCTTGCCCTCGGCACTATCGGAATACTTGCACGCCACAACCGCGCTGTTCCTTATCAAACTGTCAGCGGACTGATATTCGGAACGGTCTATAACATAACCTATCAGTACGACAGCAATTTGAAAGCCGAGATAGAAGCTGAGCTTAAACGGTTTGACGGTTCTCTATCTCCGTTTAACGATACGGCAACGATTACGCGCATCAACCGGAACGAAGAAATCATTCCCGATACTTTCTTCACCAACGTATTCCGCCGCAGCATGGAAATCTCCCGGGAGACCCAAGGTGCTTTTGACATTACGGTAGCCCCGCTTGCCAACGCATGGGGATTCGGATTTAAGAAAGGCGCATTTCCCGACTCTGCTATGATAGACAGCTTGCTGGACATCACAGGCTACCCGAAAGTATCGTTATCCGCCGACGGAAAAGTTATCAAACAGGATTCCCGCATCATGCTTTCGTGCAGCGCCGTAGCCAAAGGCTATGCAGTAGATGTCATTGCACAATTGCTGGAAAAGAAAGGCATCGGCAATTTCATGGTAGATATAGGCGGAGAAGTGGTGGTGCGCGGAGAAAACCCGAAAAAAAGTTTATGGCGCATCGGAATCAACAAACCGATAGACGACTCGCTCGCCGTAAACCAAGAATTGCAGACCATACTGCAAGTTACCGATGTGGGCATAGCCACTTCGGGAAATTACCGAAACTATTACTACAAAGACGGCAAAAAATATGCCCATACTATAGACCCGCGCACAGGCTATCCGGTGCAGCACAGTATCCTGTCGGCCACAGTGATTGCCTGCGACTGCATGAGTGCAGATGCCTATGCCACTGCTTTCATGGTCATGGGCCTGGAAGAAGCCGAACGCTTTGCCGATTCACACCCCGACCTCGACGCATGCTTCATATATGCGGACGAAAAAGGGGAACTCCGGATGTTCTACACGAAAGGAATGGATAAATATATGACGGTAAAATAGCGATTCGTCCCGGTTTTCATCCTCCGCGAAGTTTTATTTTGAAAAACATCTGTCACGCTATCACAAAAATAAGATAATAAGCTATCATACAATAGACTATAGCGTGACAGATAAGTATGACAGATAAAAATCCTTACAAGTAGCAGTCACACGTTGTGTCGTCCTGTATCGTCCAGATTTCGGCTGAGCAGTTCAACAGCTCCGAAATGAGAGAAAGTACACCTACTTGTTTATTCAACAGCCAAACAATAGCCAACGCATTAGTTATCAGCATAAAACTTTTAGTTCAGGCGGCAAAAACAAAAAGTTTCCCCTGATAAAGCTACCGGTTCCAACCGTTAGACATCACATTCATCCTATTTATAAAAGACAAAATATACCGCCAGTACCAGACAAACGAAAGCTGCAAAATGATTCCAATGCAGAGATTCTCCTTTAAACAGTACGGTAGTGAATATTGTAAAGATGATAAGCGTCACTACTTCCTGGATAACCTTAAGCTGCATCAACGAAAAAGGACCGCCATTGCCTATGAACCCGATGCGATTGGCAGGAATCTGAAATGAATACTCCGCCAACGCTATCATCCACGAGAACAAAATAACGGCATAGAGAGGCCAGTTGGAGATAACTTTCATCTCCTGCAACTTCAAATGCCCGTACCAGGCAAACGTCATGAAGACATTGGATACAATTAAAAGTAAAATGGTGTAAAAAGCTTTCATATAATGATTAGTGATTAGAAATTGCTTGTCAACGGCTTGTCCCGCCTTCATTCTTCCGGGGCAGCAACTCTTCCTGCACATTGCTCATGCTCCCCCACAAACTGTACCGGGCTTCGGGATTCATCTCTTCCAGACGATGCAGGATACCTTTCATCACGCTCCGGCTCGACTGCGACTCGTAAGGACAATTCTTCACCTGCTTCCGATAGTTTCTTATCGCCGCCAATTCCGCCAAATCTGATTCGTGCACAAGACACATCGGGCGGATAATCGTCATGTCGAACTTCTTCATTACCAGCCGCGGCGGCATCGAACCGAACGCCCCCTGATACGTAATATTCATCAGCAACGTTTCCAGAATATCATCCATGTGATGCCCCAAGGCTATTTTGTTACACCCCTGTTCCTTTGCCACAGTGAACAAAGCCTTGCGCCGGTTCCACGAACACAGGAAACAAGGAGACTTGCGGGTATCCGTACTCGCATCGAACTCCGTTTCGTACAGCACGAAAGGCACTCCCTGCGACTCCGCATAGCTTCTGAGGTAATCCGTATCGCTCTGATAAGAGATATTTCTCATTACCACATGGGCAGCAACCACCGAAAACCGTGGCTTCAGAATCCGGGAACGACGCGCCAACAGTTCCACCAACGCCAAAGAGTCCTTGCCGCCGGAAAGCCCGATAAGGATTTTATCGCCCTCTTCTATCAGTCCGTACTCCACCACTCCTTTGGCAAAGCGTTTCTCTATACGCCGTAATGTCTTCTCTTCCTCTGTAAATAGTGCCATAAAAATCAGTTGAAAATTGGCTGCAAAAGTAACTGAAAAGAATCATTTAAAGAAGAATTAACATAATAGAATTACGGAAAAGAGCTTTATTCCGGATTAATTCGTATTTTTGAACTCATTAAAAAAGATTTTTTAGTATGAAGAATAAATATATATTGCTTTTCTTGTTTGGTTTCTTTGGAATACATGCTTCAGCACAAACCCTTGCCCAAGCAAAAATACTCTATGAAAAAGGACAATACGAACAGGCAAAGCCCGTTTTTAAGAAATTTGTAAAATCACAACCTAATAACGGGAATTATAATTTGTGGTATGGCGTATGTTGTCTGAATACGGGAGAAGCGGAAGAAGCTATAAAGTATCTGGAAACAGCCGTAAAACGCCGGGTCACCAGCGGACAACTTTATTTGGCACAGGCTTATAATGCCATTTACCGATTTGAAGATGCCGTCGGCACTTACGAAGACTATATTGCAGAACTGACAAAAAGAAGACGTTCGACCGCTGAAGCCGAAAAACTTCTGGAAAAGAGCAAAGCCAACCTCCGTCTGCTGAAAGGCGTAGAAGAAGTGTGCTTCATCGACAGTTTTGTCGTAGCCAAGAAAGATTTTCTCGAAGCGTACAAAATCAGTCCTGAATCCGGGAAATTGTTCATGTACGATACCTACTTTGAAAATTCCAATAGCAAAGGTGGCACTGTATATGAAACGGAGTTAGGGAATAAAATCTATTATAGCGAGTTACAGAAAGACAGTACGCTCAACATCTTATCGCGCAATAAAATGATGGACGAATGGGGCAAAGGCAATATGCTCCCCGGCAGTATCAACGAGTCCATGAATGCCAGTTATCCATACGTATTGGCTGATGGCATCACTATCTATTATGCAGCAGACGGTCCTGCATCAATGGGTGGGTACGATATTTTCGTAACACGCTACAATACAAACACAGACACTTATCTGACCCCGGAAAATGTAGGCATGCCTTTCAATTCGCCTTATAATGATTATATGTACGTTATAGACGAATTCAATAACCTCGGCTGGTTTGCATCAGATCGTTATCAGCCGGAAGGCAAAGTATGTGTATATGTATTCATTCCTGCCTCATCCAAACAAGTATACAACTATGAAAGCATGGATAAAAACAAACTGATAAAGCTTGCCCAACTCCATTCCATCAGAGATACCTGGACGAATGAAAGCCTGGTAGCCGATGCAAGGAAACGCCTGCAGGAAACGATGCAGGAAAAAACGGAAATAAAGAAACGGCACGAATTTGAGTTTGTAATTGATGACAGGAATATCTATCATTATGCTGCCGATTTCCGCTCTCCGCAAGCAAAAGCGCAATTCAGGAACTATCTCCAACTGAAAGAAAGCTATAACCAGCAACAAAATAAACTGGAAAATATACGCATCCAATATTCGCGTGCCAACCAGAACGAAAGAAACAAAATGGCTCCGGCTATACTCGATTTGGAAAAACGAGTGCTACAGTTGGCAAACGAAGTAGACCGTACTGCTATCCAAGTGCGGAAATTAGAAAAGCAAACCATTAAATAGAACAGTTATGGACATATTCATCATCGCAATTTTAATCGTTGCAGCAGTTATACTGTTCCTCGTAGAGCTATTCATCATACCAGGCATCAGCATTGCCGGACTTTTGGCAGGCGGTTGCATCATTTATGCCAACTACTACGCTTTTGCCAATTTAGGAGCAACAGCCGGATTCATCACACTTGCCATATCCATCATCACCTGCGTTGGTTCATTAGTGTGGTTCATGCGTTCCAAAACCCTGGATAAGATAGCTTTGAAGAAAAACATCACTTCAAAAGTAGACCGTAGTGCCGAAGAGAAAGTAAAAATTGGCGATACCGGCATTACCACTACCCGTCTTGCCCTCATTGGGTATGCCGAAATAAATGGTGATATTGTAGAAGTAAAATCCACAGACGGTTTTCTGAATGAGAAAACTCCCATTATAGTAAACCGCATTACAGACGGAGTGATACTTGTGGAGAAAAACAAACCGTAAATTGCAAATCATTAAATAAGTAATCATTAATAACTAAAATCATGGATCCAAGCACAATGTATCTCACTGCCTTCACTATCATAGGCGGTATCATTTTCCTGGTACTATTTTTCCACTATGTACCGTTTTTCCTATGGCTGTCTGCCAAAGTCTCAGGAGTCAACATATCACTGGTTCAACTGTTTCTGATGCGTATTCGTAACGTGCCGCCCTATATTATTGTGCCTGGCCTGATTGAAGCACATAAAGCCGGCTTGAGCAACATCACCCGCGATGAACTGGAGGCACACTATCTGGCGGGCGGACACGTTGAGAAAGTAGTGCATGCTTTGGTATCCGCTTCGAAAGCCAACATTGAATTGCCTTTTCAAATGGCCACTGCCATTGACCTTGCCGGACGTGATGTGTTTGAGGCAGTCCAAATGTCAGTAAACCCAAAGGTGATTGATACCCCGCCCGTCACAGCCGTGGCAAAAGACGGTATCCAGTTGATTGCCAAAGCCCGTGTAACCGTACGTGCCAATATCCGCCAGTTGGTAGGTGGTGCCGGAGAAGATACAATCCTTGCCCGTGTAGGCGAAGGTATCGTATCGTCTATCGGTTCTTCCGAAAACCATAAATCGGTTTTGGAAAATCCCGACTCCATTTCCAAATTAGTGCTTCGCAAAGGATTGGATGCCGGTACGGCTTTTGAGATCCTGTCTATTGATATTGCCGACATCGACATAGGCAAGAACATCGGTGCAGCTTTACAGATAGACCAAGCAAATGCGGACAAAAATATCGCTCAAGCAAAAGCCGAAGAGCGCCGTGCCATGGCCGTTGCCAGCGAGCAGGAAATGAAAGCCAAAGCACAGGAAGCACGCGCTAAAGTTATCGAAGCCGAAGCTGAAGTGCCTAAGGCTATGGCAGAAGCTTTCCGCAGCGGCAATCTGGGCATAATGGATTATTACCGGATGAAAAACATCGAGGCCGACACTTCGATGCGCGAGAACATTGCCAAACCGGTAACCGGTACATCCAACCAGCCATTGAGCAAATAAACCGGTAAAGTTACCTATATAAACGAACTTATAATACCTCGTAACATGAAAAAGTATTTTGCATCTTCCGAACTTATTATCAACGAAGACGGTTCCGTGTTCCATTTACACGTAAAGCCTGAATGGCTGGCAGATAAAGTAATCCTCGTAGGTGACCCCGGCCGGGTAGCATTGGTTGCTTCACATTTCGAGAATAAAGAATGTGAAGTGGAGAGCCGCGAATTCAAGACAATTACAGGTACTTATAAAGGTAAACGAATCACCGTTGTTTCCACTGGTATCGGTTGCGATAACATTGATATTGTTATGAACGAATTAGACGCACTCGCTAACATCGACTTCCAGACGAGAGAGGAAAAGCCCCAACTGCGTCAATTGGAACTGGTCCGTATCGGTACGTGTGGCGGTTTGCAACCTTACACGCCCGTAGGAACTTTTATATGTTCTGCCAAATCCATTGGTTTCGACGGCCTGCTGAACTTCTATGCCGGACGTAATGCAGTTTGCGACCTGCCCTTTGAACGCGCTTTCCTCAACCACATGGGATGGTCGGGAAACATGTGTGCTCCCGCCCCTTACGTAATTGATGCCAATGCCGAATTGATAGACCGTATAGCGGGAGATGATATGGTACGAGGCGTCACCATCGCTGCCGGCGGTTTCTTCGGTCCGCAAGGACGTGAACTGCGTGTTCCCCTGGAAGACCCGCATCAGAACGAAAAAATCGAGCAATTCGAATACAACGGTTATAAGATTACCAATTTCGAAATGGAAAGTTCCGCACTGGCCGGCCTCAGTCGTTTGATGGGGCATAAAGCCATGACTGTCTGCATGGTAATTGCCAACCGATTAATTAAAGAAGCCAACACCGGATATAAAAATACAATTGACCATCTTATTCTTAAAGTACTCGAACGTATTTAAATATCTTATCGGATATAAAATCAGGAGAAAGCACTATCTTTGCGTCATAAAACAAGCTGTAAATAATGAACCAAGATACTATCTGCGCCATAGCTACCGCCCAGGGCGGGGCTATTGGATGTATTCGCGTTTCCGGACCGGAAGCTATCGAAATCACATCTTGTATTTTTACTCCTGCCGCTACTAATAGAGAGTTAGGGGACAGCAAGCCTTACACACTTACTTTTGGACGGATTTATGACGGCTCTGAAGTTATAGATGAAGTACTCGTTAGTCTGTTTCGTGCTCCTCACTCCTATACTGGTGAGAACAGTACGGAAATCACTTGCCACGGTTCTGCCTATATTCTTCAGAAAGTATTACAACTACTCATCAAGAATGGTTGTCGCATGGCTGCCCCAGGCGAATATACCCAGCGTGCATTTCTAAATGGGAAAATGGACCTGAGTCAAGCAGAAGCAGTTGCTGATCTGATTGCCTCATCGTCTGCAGCGACCCACCGTCTTGCCATGAGCCAAATGCGGGGCGGTTTCAGTAAGGAACTTGCTACCTTACGTGACCAATTACTCCATTTCACCTCACTCATCGAATTGGAATTGGATTTCAGCGATCACGAGGAACTGGAATTTGCCGACCGCTCCGAACTTTGCCAACTAGCGAACAACATAGAGAAAGTCATAGCTCGTTTGGTTAATTCATTCAACGTAGGTAACGCCATCAAAAACGGCGTTCCTGTAGCCATTATCGGTGAAACGAATGCAGGAAAGTCTACATTGCTCAATGTCTTACTTAATGAAGACAAAGCTATTGTTAGCGACATTCATGGCACTACACGGGATATAATAGAAGATACTGTCAATATAGGTGGCATTACTTTCAGATTCATCGACACAGCAGGTATTCGTGAAACTAGCGATACAATTGAAAGCCTCGGTATCGAACGCACTTTCCAAAAGTTGGATCAAGCAGAAATTGTCCTTTGGATGATTGATGCTACGAATGCCCAAGCTCAAATAACACAGTTGGCCGGTCAACTCCTTCCCCGTTGTGAAAGAAAGCAGCTTATCCTTGTTTATAACAAAGCCGATTTAGTGGATAATATACAGAATAGTATTCCTGACAATTTTCCTGATAATGTACAGTCAATCACCCTATCCGCAAAAAAAAGAGAACATATCGAAGAACTTCAACGAATGCTGATAACATCTGCCCATCTTCCTACAATTACGCAAAATGATGTTATAGTTACTAATGTACGCCATTATGAGGCATTAAACAATGCATTAGAAGCTATCCATCGAGTGCAAGAGGGTCTGACTAATAATATTTCCGGTGATTTCATATCACAAGATATTCGGGAATGTATTTTCCACTTGAGCGATATTGCGGGAGAAGTGACAAATGATATGGTATTACAGAATATATTTCAGCACTTTTGCATCGGCAAGTAGGATATTGTAATCAACTGCAACGAATTAGAACCAACTATAATGAAGTCGCTGATTTTCAGCGGCTTTTTTATTTGCCAAAAATCCAGCTATAAACAGTTGGATACTGTTGTTCACCATATTTTTCTACCGTATTTCTACCGCGGAACAATTAAGGGCTTTTGCCCGATGTCACACTGACGCATTTGTTGACGTGTGTTGACAATGGTTTACGTGAGTAGACAAAAAGGGAAATTATCCGAGCTGTAAAAAGCTCATGTTTCACTAAAATATGGAGAATAACAAAAATGGAAGTAAAAAGAATCTGCCAGTGGTGCGGCAAGCCTTTCATGGCCAAAAAGACCACTACCAATTATTGTAGTCCGCAATGTTCCAAAAGAGGTTATAAACACCGGATGAAGGAACGTAGAATGGAAATGCGCGAATTTCAGGAAATGATGGAGGTAAAGAACAAACTGGAGAGCCAGGAATACTTTACCTTTTCTCAAGCAGCCAGACTAATGGGCGTTTCTCGCCAGTATGTCTATAAACTGGTAAAGGAGGACAAACTTCGTGCATCAAGGCTGAGTTCAAGAATGTCGCTCATCAGAAGAACCGACATCGAACTTATGCTGAAAACAAAACCTTATGAAGTTCTCAGACCAAAAGATGAATTTGACGTTACCGAGTATTATACCGCTGAACAGATTGCGGAAAAGTACAAAGTCAACGCCAAATGGGTGTGGACCTATACCCGGCAAAACAATGTTCCCAAAGTCAGAATCCGCCAGTTCAATTATTACAGTAAAAAGCACATAGATGCGGCATTTGCCAAATATAAGACGGATGACGCCTTGACCGAATGGTACACTCCGGAAGAAATCGAGAAAAACTATGGGATGACACGTGTAGCCATCCGTTCACATGTTTACCGCAACAACATCCCTTCAAAGAAAGAGCACGGCCAGATATTCTACTCAAAACTTCACTTCGATCTGTCCAAGAAGACAACCGAAGATGATTCTTCAGAATACTATACCGTGCAGGAAGCCATGAAGAAGTATAGTCTCACACGGGATTCTGTTTACGGCATTCTGCAATTCCACGAAATAAAACGGGAGAAGAAAGGGCGCTTTGTGAGATTCCTGAAAGTGGAATTTGACCACATTATGGGCGCCAGATAATGAATCTGTACAGACAGATATACAGACTGGAAAATGATTTTATGCTGAATGCGGTCTGCATAAAGTCATTGTGCATCTTCACCGCAAAATTTAAGTCAACTAATAACATTTGTAACTATGTCAGAATGTAAAACTGTAACTTTGAGAACCCGCCCGTTAAAAAATGGTATGCTTTCCTTCTATCTGGACTATTATCCGGGCTACCGTGACCAGGAAACGATGAAGACTATCCGTCACGAAGGTTTGAACATTTATATCTATGCAAATCCGAAGAACCAGCGGGAACGTGACTTCAATGCAACCATGTCAGAGAAAGCAGAAGCCATCCGATGCCGGCGCTTTGAAGCTATCGTAAACGAACGATATGATTTCTTCGACAAGAGGAAATATAAGGCAGACTTTCTGGAATACTACCGTAAGCAACTTCCCAAGCACGACCAGAAATGGGAATTCGTTTATCAGCACTTCTATAACTTCGTCCATGGCAAATGTACTTTCGAAGAAATTGATGTGGAGCTGTGTAACAAGTTTCGTGAATATCTGCTCAATGCCAGACAGCTAAAACGGGATGGATATATTACACGAAACTCAGCGTCCGGCTACTGGTCCACATTCAGAGGATTCCTGAAGATTCTCTACCGCAATCGGCTGATCAAGGCAAATATAAATGATTTTCTGGAAAAGATTGAACAGGAAGATGTGGTAAAGGACTATCTGAGTGTTGAGGAATTGTACTGTCTGGCTGAAACACCATGCAAGATACCAGTTCTAAAAACCGCTTCCCTCTTTTCGTGCCTAACCAGTTTGAGACTCAGTGACATACTTACTCTCTGCTGGGAGGAAATTGTTGATTTTGCAGCAGGAGGAAAATGTGTACACACCATCACACAGAAGACAAAGACGGAAGACATCATCCCCATTAGTGATGAAGCCCTGAAGCTAATAGAATACTCACCAGAGAAGAAGGGTTTGGTATTCAAAGGTCTGAAAAGGTGCTGGACCCAGGTTCCCATGAAGGAATGGATTCGTTCTGCCGGAATCACCAAGAATATAACATTCCATTCGTATCGTAGAACATTCGCAACCCTGCAAGGGGCGGCTGGAACCGACATCCGTACCATACAAAGTATGATGGCTCACAAGAGCATAACCACGACTCAAAGGTACATGAAAGTAGTGGACAGCAACAAGCGTGAAGCGAGCAATAAGATTACCCTAAAAAGGAAAGAATAGCAGTCTGTATCCTATATAAATAATATGCCTAAAGTATGATTATAGTATGATTTAGAGTATGATTTTCGTACTTTAGGCTTATTTTTCTTAAAATCTCAACGATTATCTGTCACTAATTACAACTATTTGGAAATAGAAAATATATTTGCCATAAAAACTAATACATATAATTACAGAACATGACAAACAATATTAAATTATCGGCACGAAAGACAAGTTTCATACTCGCAGTAAGTTGTATCCTTTTTTCAGTAATTGCAACATATCTGTACATTAATCACCAGATAGATCTGACCAGATATACAACACCTATAATATTAGGAACTGTTGTAATAATCATAACGTGCGGAGGATTACAACGTGTATTCTATATATTCCTTACGGATGAATGTCCGCAGATCTTTTCTGATAATCAAAGAAATTCTATACCTGACAAGGTTATTCCCAGACCAGATATGATGATTGAAGAATGCAGTGAACCAACTGTAGAAGTTTCAGATATAGAAATGATTGAAGTTAGCAATGCAACAGAAGTTATTTCAATGATTGAGTTACCGGAAAAGACAAAGAATACTGATACGACAGAAAATAAAGCTGTCAGCTCTGAAATCGTTACATCCATTACAATATCAGAGCAGCATGATGATTCGAAAGAAATCAAAGTTTTGGAGCAACAACCTACCTCAGAAGTTAAACCCGAAGCTTTTTCATATCTACAGGGATTCGAAAGCCGTATGGAAGAAATTCAGAAGGAAGAACTGGAGAGAAAAATAATGATTATAAAGGCTATTCATGAATATGTCACCTATTCTACCGCAAAATTTCTCACCAAAGAGAATCTGCTTATACTACATGAAAACATAGACCATTTGGCAAGTGGGCAATCAGATTTGTATAAACCCATCCGTTCAAAAATGGAAACTCCTCTTACATCACCTTCATTACGACATTTTGTCTGGAATATAGGCGAACGGTTAGGCATATCATTATCAGAAAGAGCCAATTTCATAAAAACCATATTTCCTAATGAATTAAAAAATGCAACCTTGGGATACCTTGTCAAGAATCTCAAAGATACCATACACAGTCAGATTCCTATTGACAGTCCAAAATATGATGATTTTAAATTTGATTATACTCTTATAAACAAAGCGCAGTGTGAGAAAAAAATGAATTAATACAGACCGGAAAATGATTCTCGTCTCCTATTTTTCTGCATAATGTCATTGATTTAGTTTGTGGCGTATTTAAACACAACAAATAAAGACATTATGCATTTTAAAAATTTAACCTTTAACGATTTACCTACAGTTGTAGGTGAATTATGTAAGAGAATTGAAAGTCTGGAAACTGTATTGAAAAACAGTCTGGCAGTCCAAAACAAGGTCAAAGAGAACCATCACGTTCCTATGACGGTGGATGAAGTATGTACCTACCTTGGTATATCCAAATCCTCATTTTATTATAAGGTCAAGCATGGAGGCATTCCTGTAATCAAACAAGGCAAACATCTTTTTGTCTATCGTGATGAACTGGACAAATGGCTTGAGACCGGAAGAAAGGTACAGGTTCCACTGACTTTTGAAGAAGAACAGACACAGATGCTTGCTGCCACCCGTCGTAAGGCTAACCCTAAAAACGTGTAAAGCCTATGGACAAGACAGACATTAGAATTCCTACTGACGAGGAATTGACCGCTTATATGGAGGAATCTGCTGTAAGTGCAAACGGAGCTTATGAACAGTCACCGGTTGTATTGATGGTAGATGATGCCGCAATCGGTACACTGGGAAACTTCAGTGCCTCTATAGGCAAGGCCAAAAGTAAGAAAACTTTTAACGTTACAGCCATTGCAGCGTCAGCATTGAAAAACGGAGCAGTGCTGAAATACCGTTCATCATTTCCAGAGGATAAGCGAACTGTTCTGTACATTGATACAGAACAGGGACGCCATCATTGTCAGAAAGTATTGAAAAGAATCCTGCGCCTTGCCGGACTCCCGGAGGACAAGAATCCAGATAATCTGATCATGCTGGCTTTGCGCAAGTACGCCCCTCCGATACGTCTGGCTATAGTCGAACAAGCTATCGGCACAATCCCCGATCTCGGACTGGTGATTATAGATGGCATCCGAGACTTTCTTTATGATATCAATTCCCCCAGTGAAGCGACCGATATTATTTCCAGATTCATGCAATGGACGGATGACCGCCAGATTCACATTCATACCATTCTCCATCAGAACAAGAATGACGAGAATGCCCGTGGTCACATCGGCACGGAACTGAACAACAAAGCTGAAACAGTCATACAGGTAGAAGTGGACAAAATGGACAGGACAGTAAGTGTAGTAGAAGCCATTCATATCCGTGACCGGGAATTTGAACCGTTTGCTTTCCGTATAAACGATGAAGTCTTACCTGAACTGCTGGATTCCTATCAGCCCCAGGAAAAGAAAATTGGAAGACCTGCAAAAGAACCGTTTGATCCGTACAAGGAAATTTCCGAGAGCGTGCATCGGGCAGCTCTGGACGCAGCTTTTACAAACGTCTGTATTACCAGTTATGACGATTATCTGGAACGGCTGAAGGAAGGATATGCCCTGCAGGATATTAAGCTGGGACATAACAAAGCGGTTAAAGTTGCCACCTTCCTCAGTAACAAAAGGATGGTCATAAAAGAGGGAAAGGAATATAAAATCAACCCAGACAGCCATTATTGAATCCGGCTTTACTTTATTGGCAGGGTGTACATATTAGAATAAAGCAAAGGCATAAAGACGTTACAGGGAATATTCATCTTTTCCCCTTTTATTGGATAACCAGAATACTTATATCGTTTATGGTAGCAGTCGAAATGCCAATTTCATTTGTATATACGACACGGCTTGCCGTGCAGTTTCAACAGGTATCTGTTGCGAGATATGCCAAGGTATAACCTCCACTCCGTTATGGTTGTACATTGGCGCTCTCGCCGGCTCAGCCACTTCGCCGGTGCGGTACTCGCAGGCTCGCACCTTAACCCATTATAATATTAGATTCTCATGGAAAAAGAAATAATAAAACAAACAGAACAGAACGAGACTCCGGACAACAGGAGAACCGTATTTATCGGGGCCAAAGTCAGCCCCCTACAGAAAGAACATATCAAGTCACTGGCCGAACAATGCGGAATGACCGTAAGCGATTATCTGCTTGCGCGGGCATATAATTATAAGCCAAAAGCAAGACTCTCCAAAGAAGAAGCTGCACTGCTGCAGAATCTGGATAACTGCCGTGCTGACCTGGTGAAATACACATCAGCCCTTCATGGTATGAGTGCAAGCCAACGGCATATGATGTTTAACCAGATTCCATTTATGGTGAACTGGCTGAAGGAGCTTGGCAATGTGGCAGAAAATGTCTGCCAGTTTCTAAATTCCGTAAAAGAACCGAACAGTATTCCAACCAATAATAAAACTGAAGAATCATGATCGCAAAGGCTAAAGCAATATCGCATGGCATAAACGACATCCGTTATATAACCGGCGAATCACATAATAAAAAACATCCGGAAAAAATCTACCGGATATTGGACAATATGATGCCATCGGAACCAGATGCAATGGGTGTCTGGAATTCCATGCAATTTACTCTTTCCCGCTTCCGTCCGGTGAAGAATTCAGTCATCAGAATTGAACTTAGTCCGTCACCCGAACATACCAAGGACTTCACCATTGAAGACTGGCAAAAACTTTGGCAGGATTTCGCAACAGAGTTTGACAAACAGGTGTTTAAAGACAAGGACGGGAAAGTACGAAACTGTCCGACCAATCTGGCCAACAGCAAATACACAGTCTGGCTCCATATGGAATCCAATAGCGGAGTTCCTCATCTTCATGCTGCCGTCTGCCGGATGGATGAAGACGGACAGATCAACAACGACCACAATATACACCTTCGTGCTCAATGGGCAGCGGAAAGAGTGGCAAAGAAACGTGGATGGACAACAGCAAAACAGGTAAGAAATGTCAACATGCCATTTGTTACACGGGATTGTATGAATGTCCTTAAATCCATGTCATCATGGTCATGGGATGAATACAAAGCAGCATTGACAAAGAAGGGATATATCATACATGAGCGAAAGGACGATGATGGCATTCTTCACGGATATGCTATCATGAAAGGAAAGACGAAATACAAAGCTTCCGATCTGGGTATTGGTAGAAACCTGATGGTTTCAAAACTTCCTGCCACTTGGGAGAAACTTCATTATAGATCAGGTATTGCAGCGAACAACAAACCTAAAGACACTGATTCGAAACAGATTCAGAAGCCATCGGCATCCGCTGATTATACCAAATATAAGATCTACAATCCGAATACGGTTCCCTATACATTGAGTCACGAATGTCAGGAACATCGGTTCTACATTCCAGAAAAGGTACTCAACCATTTTAACGATGAATTTGATTACCGTTTCGTCTCCAATTCACAGGAGTTAACCGATATGGCAGTAGCAATATTTGTCGGATTGCTGGAAGTCCCCAATGCACCAACCGGAGGTGTCGGTGGTTCACAAAGCGAATTACCATGGAGAGATAAGGACGAGGATGATCTCTTATGGGCAAAAAGATGTGCCCGTGCTGCCATTCGTACCTTAGGAAAGAAACCGAAAACTGGATTAAAACGATGAGCTTATGAAAAAGAAATTTGATTTTACCGCTGAAATGAAGGAAACGCAGGCTACCATAAGTACTCCTCAAAATGAATATCTTGAAGAGGAAAAACGTCTGCTTGGCATAAACGTAAAAGAACTTGCTGAGTTGAATGACAATGTGTATGGATTGAGGACGGATCTTACCGCATTGGTAGATTTATTAGGAAAATACAAGTTGTCTATTACCCAGGATACGCAAGAGCAGGCTGTAAAATTTGGCAATACCGTTCTTGGCCAGTTCATTGACCAAATTGAGATCAAGTGCACAGAGGCAGAGCAGAGGATTACTCAAATGGATAACCGTATTTCTCTATCACATAAGGCATTTTATATTTTGATTGTCATTCTAATTGCCCTATCCTCTTTCTTGGTCTGTATGATAGTGGCGAATGTGGAATTTTTGCATTCTTGGTTAATTTGGAGAATGGTTGCTGCATGTGGGTTTATTCTGATCTTGGGAATTACGATGGTGTTGGCAGTGATGAGAATTTTAAAAATATAGTTTCTCTTATAAAAGAAATTTGTAACTAAGACAAAATAAATATTAAACACAGTTGTTAACAATAAGCAACCAAGTATAAGTAGCAACTTGGTTGCTTATCTTTCACTTAATTTCCAATAAGCATTCTTTTCATTAAAACCTTGAATAGTTCCCACAATACTATTTCCTTATCAATTCAGCTGATATCATTTCAGCTTGCTTGATAACAGTTTCAGTTGCCAACATCTGCATATCTGGTGGATAACCAAAACGACGTAACAAACGTTTAATCGCAACACGCATTTTCGCCCTCACATTTTCTTTAATCTCCCAATCAATAGAAGCATTGTTGCGTATTGTTTCTGTCAATACAACAGCAAGTTCCCTAAGTTTATCTTTACCCATCAATTCCATAGCACTATTATTGTCTGCTACAGCAGAGTAAAAAGCATATTCATATTCCGACAAACCTAACTCCTTTGCCGCATTATCCTGTGCTACAATATGCTTGCTCAATCCTATAAGTTCATCAATCACCTCTACTGCAGTAATAACCTTGTTGTGATATTTATTGATAGAAGCCTCCAACATTTCCATCAGGCTTTTTCCTTGAACAAGATTGCGCTGCATACGTGCTTTTATTTCATCATTCAACAACTTTCTCAAAACTTCCAAAGCTATACTCTTATATTCCATGCCTTTCAGTTCCATAAGAAATTCCTCAGAGAGTATGGATATATCCGGCTTCTTTATACCTGCCGCATCAAAGATATCAACGACCTTTTCCGATACCAAAGCTTTATCAACCACCTGACGAATTGTAGTCTCTATTTCCTCATCTGTTTTATGGGAAGATGATAAATCGAACTTACAAAGTCTGGCTTTTACCGCCTGAAAAAAAGCTATTTCTTCTTTTACCATCATAGCCCTTTCATGAGGTATGGCAATAGCAAATGCTTTAGACAAAGCATTAACCTCGTTCACAAAACGTTTTTTGCCATCATCCTGTCCAAGGATAAAATCTTCTGCCTGCAAGATGAAAGAAAGCTTTTGTGAAACGTCTGCCGTAAAATAAGGATGATAATCAAAACCGTGCAAAAGTTGCCGCACCACCTCAAGTTTTTCTTCCATCAAGGCAACTGCCTGTTCCTGCTGTTCTGTTGGATCACCCTTTCCTCCTGAATCTGAATAGAAAGATAGAGCCTTTTTCAAATCTGAAGCAATACCAAGATAATCTACAACCAAACCTCCCGGTTTATCTTTATATACCCTGTTCACGCGTGCTATGGCCTGCATCAAATTATGTCCCTGCATTGGTTTGTCTATATACAAAGTATGCAGGCATGGAGCATCAAAACCCGTAAGCCACATATCGCGTACAATCACCAGTTTCAATTCATCATCCGGGTCTTTCATACGGTCAGCTAATAAACGTCGCTGTCCTTTTGTAGTATGATGACGTGCAATATCAGGTCCATCAGATGACGCAGAAGTCATAACAACCTTTATCACACCTTTATTCAAATCATCTGAATGCCAATTGGGGCGCAGTTCTATAATGGCATTGTATAAAGCTACTGCAATACGACGGCTCATAGCTACAATCATACCTTTTCCATCAAACACTTCCTGACGTTGCTCAAAATGAGTAACAATATCCCGTGCAATATTCTTTATACGAGCCGGATTTCCTATCAAAGCCTCCAATTGTGTCCATTTGGCTTTAGCCAACTGTACATCATTCATTTCTTCGGTTTCCAGTTCCCTATCAAGTGACCCAATCAGTTTGCGTCCCTCTTCACTTAGCTCAATCTTGGCGAGACGGCTTTCATAAAAGATTCGTACAGTAGCTCCATCTTCTACCGCCTGTGCAATATCATATACATCAATATAATTTCCGAATACAGCAGGCGTATTCACGTCTGCCGTTTCTATCGGCGTACCCGTAAACCCTAAATAAGTTGCATTCGGCAAGGCATCACGCAGATACTTTGCAAACCCGTATTTTATTTCTGAACCTATCACTTCATCAGCCTCATTCTTCACATCCACCGTCTTGGCCTTGAAACCATATTGAGTGCGGTGCGCTTCATCCGCTATTACAATAACATTACTGCGTTCTGTTAATGTCTTATAGATATTCTTTCCATCTTCCGGCTGGAATTTCTGAATGGTGGTAAAAATCACTCCTCCAGAATTTACACTCAAAAGACTTTTCAGATTTTCACCGTCCTCAGCCTGTACCGGTGTCTGACGTAAAAGTTGTTTACAGTCCGCAAATGTGCCAAAAAGTTGATCATCCAAATCATTACGGTCCGTAATAACTACTATAGTCGGATTGTTTAGCATTCGTACCACCTTACCGACATAAAACACCATAGAAAGAGATTTCCCTGAGCCCTGTGTATGCCATATCACTCCTGCCTTATGGTCTCCTACAGGCTGCTGTTTCACATCTTTAAGTCCGTAATTTGCCGGTGATTCACGAAAAGTCTCGTCACATCCTCCTACATTTATTCCCGTAGCACGAATAGTTGATTCAATAGCCTTGTTTACCGCATAATATTGATGATAAGCCGCAACTTTCTTTATGGTCTTTATCGTTGTAATTTTCGTTTTTATATCTTCAGTTTTTGTTTTCTCAAAAACAGTAAAAGAACGTATCAAATCAAGCAGGCTTTCTCTATTCAGCATACCTTGAATCAAAACTTCCAACTGACTAACCAAATGAGAAGCCTCTACTTTACCATCCGAGCTCTTCCATGCCATCATACGGCTGAATCCAGCAGATAAAGATCCTGCACGTGCTTCCAGCCCATCAGATATAACAATCAGTTCATTATAAGTGAACAACGAAGGAATAATCTCCTTATATGTCTCTACTTGACGGAATGCACTTTGAAGCGTAGCATTTTCATCTGCAGCATTTTTCAATTCTATTACCACCAGAGGTAAACCATTTACAAACAAGATTAAATCCGGCCGTTTGTTTCGTCCGTTCTCTACGATGGTGTATTGATTAACCACAGTAAAATCATTATTCAGAGGGTTATCAAAGTCAATCAGCCATACCAACTCACCCCTCTCAGCCCCATCACGATGTACCGAAACCGAAATTCCTTCTGTAAGCATACGATGAAACTGCTCGTTGTTGGCCAATAAGTCAGGCGAAGCAATACGTAATACCTCATTCACCGCCTCTTCACAAACCGCCACAGGTAATTTATGATTGATACGTTGTACCGATTTACGCAAAGATTCTTTCAACACTACTTCCTCTAAAGACACACGTAGCGGATTCGGTCCGTCTGGAGCAATATCTGGACCGTAAAGTGATTTATAGCCAAGATGCTCAAAAAGCTGGATGGCGAAAGATTCTATTTGGGATTCTGATATTTTTATCATATAACCTATTTTGATAATTGCTCTAACTCTGTATATGCTGTACCATCTGTCAGCTTATGATATTGCTTTAAAGTCTTTTCCAGTCCATAAACTAACTCTAATTGAAGAAAAGAAGGAACATTTGTTAAAGAATCACTATATAAATTTTGAACGAATTTAATTTCATCTTTACAGCGTTCCTTTTGTTCAATTAAATTCTCACCAGAAATAGCAGCTTTATCTAAAATTGAATTTACCCGTGAGTATATACCGTTATAATAATACATTCCTTTATAGTCTGTAGATTGCTGAATTTTATTCTTTATAAAAATTTGTTGTTCTTTTATTCGAGAAGCGACCTTAAAAAAATCATCTATAGACTCAAAAGATAATTGAGACAACTTACCAACCAATAAATGAGAGTGTTTTGCCCAATGGTTTGTCTCAAAAATTATTGTAGAATAATGCAATGGTTTTTCTTGAACAAATCCATCAATAATACCTTCAGATAAAAGATATTCTATATTATTTTCTATATCTCTAATTTGAAGCATCAATATTTTTGCCGCATTTCTTAATTCATTCTTTTGTCTAGCACGATATATCCAAAGAGTGATAACTGCTGTTGCTATTAATACCAATGTTTGGAATAAGTTTGAATCTAAAAAATTATAAATCATACTTCTTTTATTTTTCGTTATTATTCAATTCATCAGCCTTATAAGAATTATATTCTGATTTATAAGCACTTATATCATTATTATAAAGTATTTCACTTGCAGTATAAGAATAATCTCCCATAGAGAACTCACCATATATATCATCCCAATACTCATTAAAATCATCACAATCTTCATAAACTAAATCTGGTAATGATTCTATTTGAATATTTTCACCTTCAAATAATTCTATTAAAAGGCAAGCTATCAACTCTATTGAATCTATAAGAAAATATTTTGTCATGTCATTTATTTTCTCATTCCTTTTTTGAAGTTCCTCCAATGATTTACCATGAGAAGAACTTCCGATTGTATTTCGTAAAGCACCAATATGCTGACCAATATTAGCTAAAGAAGATGATATTTGAGCAATCATCTCATCTTTCGGATATCCTAAAGCCGCAAATGCATTTTTTAATACTCCATTTACACTAGAATCAGATTTCAATGTAAGACCTTTAGATTTACAGATTTCTTTTCCTATTGACTCAAGCAGAGCTTTTGCATTTTCTATGCTAATAGAAAAATCATCATCTAAATGGACTTCAATCCTTGATATGTAAACCTGCAAAGGATGCCATCTTCCATATTGTGAGATTTTTTCTTTCAATTTATTCATACCTGAGAATTCATCAATTTCAACAACAACTCATTTCTTAATAGTTTTAATCCATTAATGTGACCTAGATTATGAATAATCTTTTCATATAATCCCTCTAATTGATAAGCTAAGGCTTTTATTTCAGAAACATCTAATAAAGGAAAAGCACAGTTCTCAATAGCACTACTACTTATATTAGGCTGAGCACTTCCTGTTGCAGTATTTTCAACATAATCTAGTCCATAATCACTTCTTAATTGTAAATAAGCAATGTATTTAGCTCCAGGATATCTTTCCACTAACATACCCACTCGTTGATTAAGCCATAAATCTTTATTTGTAGAAGGTATTATTCCTAGTTTACCAATTTCAGCTCCAGTCATTGCAATTAGAATATCACCTGTGTGAACTTTAAATTTAGACGATATTCCTTGAATAATATCATTACCTACACAATCTGTTTTATTTATATCAATTACTCCTCCTGATATATTTTTTATTTTAATAACACCATTTACACCACGTTCTTGAAAATCTTTGCTTTTAAAAGCATACCCATTTTGAATAGAAATAAGTTGCTCTATTGTTCCATTATTTTCTTTTTCAGATAAAGTTTTATTAAACAATGTTTCTGCCATAGCTTCAAGAGTCTTGTTTTCTCGATAAAGCAAATCTATCTTATCATCTAAAGAACTCAAAATAGAAGCTATACATTTTTGTTCTTCTAACGAAGGTAATAAAACGTCTATTGTATTAAATGTTTCTCGTGTAATTGTATCAAAAACTCCACCATGTGAATTATACTTTAGCTTTTGAATACAGGAAACCAATAGATAATACAAATACTCTTTATCAACTAAACTTAATGGTTTTATACCATAACAAGACTGATTGAATGCCATCTCTCTTCCTAACACAGCAACAACCCCAACAGTCCCTCTTGCAGATATTATGATATCACCTTTTGATAACAATTTTGTACTACTGTTTTTTAATCCTTCGATTGAAATATATTTTTCTGTTTCATAAACAAACTTCTTACCTTTATTAAAATCAACAACAGACAACCAAGGAATATTTCCATTCCAATATTTTGGTTCTGTTGTTTTAGGGGTTCCTCCACCAACGACCTCAATTATCTCACCCAGTCTATATTTCCTCAATTCACTCATTATCACACTTTAAATTATTACACCTAGAATTCCAATCAATGTAGCCACAATGATAGAAACCCAAGTCAAACATTGTTGTTTTCTAAAACGAATTTCGTCTTCTGACCTAAAATTATTCTTTACTAATTCTCTCAACTCTTCATTTACAGAAAAGGCACAATGGAATAAATTTCCCATCGGAAGTTCCTGCTCAGTATATTTACAAGGCCAATATAACTGATTGCCAAAGGAATCTAACCAATTCTCATTTCTATATGTAAGAGTTACAAGCTGATTTCCATTTACAGACATAACTTCTGGTCTAAGCCAACAAGCGTCAGCACCTACCATTAAAATATTATCAGTACAAAAAGGTATCATAACGATATATTTCTTCTTAATTAAAGTATCAATCAGAGAAAGCAGTTCTACTACATAACCCAAACCATCATTATGAAACCAATCATCATATAAATCCTTCCTCAAAAAAATAATATTCTTTCCTCCACATTGTACGATGCCAATACCCCTCCTCTCCAACAACTTGCTTTTATTAAGCACTTCTGCCAGCGATTTTGCCTTACCTTCATAAGTTGTTATGGCACTTATAAATTCCTTTTCTATATGATTTAAAATCATGATATCAGCTTTTTTATCATATCCTTAATTTCTTCCGGTACTCTTTTTTCGTCTATTGCATCAAGATGAAATCCATGATAAGTATTTTTACTTTCGCATTTAAACTCAATATACTGATTGTGTGTTTTATCAAAAAAATATAATACCTTTGGATCTGAACCTATAGCTTTCAGAAGCATATTCTTTGCCTCACCTCTGCTACACATCAATACAGATACTTTTTCTCCCTTATTACCAGGATGTGCACCCTTTCCATTTTCACCATGCTTTGGATTAAGATTGAATATTCTCTGTGGTTTGCGGTTTGTTTCATACCATTTCGAAATATTTTTTATATCAGCATTTCTCACATTCAATTCCACTTCGTCCTGATTACGCTTTGTAATTATTGTTTCAGAAGCGCACGAAAATGCATCATAATTAATCAAAAGAAACGCACTCTCATCTTTAGAAACAAATTTTCGTTCTGTCATCTCACACAATGTATCATCCTTTATCGGAATACAATAATACATATATTTCACAGTATCCTTTTGAACTTTCTGAGTCCGCCAGTTCTCTCCCCATTTACTCATAACCATACGCATACGAGTCTTGATATTTGGATAACATTCTTCCATCGCCTCTACAGGATATAAAAATGCCGATACATTGTCTGCATCATAATAGCCCTTGTAATTTTCATTTGCTATAAATCTGCATATCCCGTCAATACTTTCTATCACTTCTAAGATTTCAGCCACTGTCATGACACTTTTTAGCCTGATATAGTCAGGTTGTCCTTCAGCTTCCTCATATCTTGGCAGCAATAGAAATAATTCACTGTGCTCCATATCAGAATCCGGTTAATGTTCTTAAATCTATATCTATCTGATCAAAAAAACCTTTAGGAGGACGAGTAATACGCCCGGTTTCAGAAATCTGCAAATGATGTGACAAAGCTGTATGTCCATGCTCCTCCCTTTCGAAATAGTATATGGAAAGCAGGTCAGGAGTAATCCATTTCTTGTTTACGGCCACAAGGCTACCGTTTATTATGTGGTCACTATGTGACTCAATAATAATTTGCACTCCATGGGCCACCGCTTTTGAAATCAGTTCCATTAACACCGCCTGTCCTCTGGGATGCAAATGTGCTTCCGGATTTTCAATCAAGATAATGGCATCTTTATCCGCACTTAAAACTGCTATCAGTATAGGTAATACATAAGTAATACCGAAGCCCGTATTCAGGGCTGTTATATCTTCCGTAATGGTATTTTCCTCACGGTTGAACTTATATTTTAATTTAAAATCTTCTCCTGCAGGCTCAATATTGATTTTGATATTAGGTGAAACCAAACGCAACCAACGTTCTACCTGCACTGCAAGCCGATAATCGGGAGTGACATCTTCTTCATCTATGATAGCAAGTTCTTTTACAGGTATATTGACATTCTTGTATTGCTCAAGGAAATGCACTGCGTATTCGCACTGCCCCATGATTTTAGAAATCTGCTTCTTAGTTACCACCAATGACGTATCCCGATTGTATATCTTTTGAGGGCCGGAACGGAAAGCACTTAGGTATTGGAATTTCTCATTAAACAGTGAATATTTTGACAATACAACTTTAGATGTTTCATTCCCTTTTACTCCCGGCAACATCGTATCCATAATATTATCGGGATATTCAAATGCAAAATTCAAATCGTCTTGCTCTGCAAACTTCATGTTTATCTGTAAGGTATGTTCCGCCGAAGCTTGACAAGCAAGTTCTCCAGATATTCCGGCATCGCACAAATCACCCTTCAGATTCAAGCCTGAATCCAAATCATTCATCATAAAAGACTGACGCAACAATATTAGCGACTGTATTACCGTGGATTTTCCCATACCGTTCATACCTGTAAGGATTGTCAGTCCGTTCAGTTCCAGATTTGTATGGTCATGAAGCTTTAAATTATTTATGCTCAAATGGGTTATCATAGGCTTATTATTTCTTTTATCAGTGATTTTACCATCGTAAAACGTAAATCTACATTATATTTCTGCCCCGTACCAGTTGATATGGAGAAATCAAATTTTTTATCATTAAACAAACGAATCATTCCGGCTTTGAATGCTTCTGCATTTTTCAACAGTAAACTTTGTTCTTTGTCGCTTAACCAAGCTATGTTTACACTCAACGTATCATATACTGATTTGGATATAGGTTTTCTTTTGTCGGTAATTTTATATCGCTTACGAAATGTGTCTTTCTCAAAAATCTGATAACAACATTTCATCGCTTTATCAAAAGAAATACGAATGTCATCTCTTTGTGCAGAGGTCATTTTATTTAACTCTCCCATCTTATCATTCAAGAACATATCCAAATCTCCCATATAGTCCTGATAGCCGATAAAAAACGCTATAAATCGGTTTACAAAATCGCGATCTAACATACGCTTACTCTTCACAGAATAATTGGTCGCCTTTTTAAAAGACTCCATACTAGCCAATTCTTTTATAAATATCGCAGCAGGGCCCTGGTTCAATGCATGGCGCATTTCTTGTGGAGTTAAAGGAACTCCAGCCGTATTTACACGTTGGAATATGATATATTTTACATCTAATGGAGTCCCCTTGCGCAATGTATTCATGGTAATCTTGAGTGATTTGATACGTTTCACTTCAGGACGTGCCAATTGCGAATATGTCAGTCCTTCAAAATTTTTCAGGAACTGTAGCCCCTCCAACTTTAAAGGTTCATCTTCTTTCAATATAAAATCCCTTATTGCACAGATTCGTTGTAGTCCATCTATAATAGAAAGTTTCTGGCTTCTTGGATCTTCACTAAAATAAAAAGAAGGTAACGGAAGACCAAGCAGAATAGACTCTATCAAGCGGCTTTTTTTAACATTATCCCACACATCAGCCGCACGCTGAAAATCTGGCTGCAAGTCTATCTCATCATTTTCCAGTTGTTCTATCAAGGAACCTAAATTCACTGTAGAAATATCCACATCTATCTCATTGGGATTAAATGGTTTGGTTATCACTTCCGCTGATTTTCCCCCATTCAGATCTTCTACTTCTACTTCCAGGTCATCCTGTTTTTTTAAATCTTCCATGCTCATAATAATTCATTGTATTTTAGCCAGATTCTCCAATATAAGTTTATTCAACCGTTCTTCTTCCTTCAACTGTGCTTCAAATTCCGCTTTCAACGCAGTAAATCGTTCTTCAAAGTTGAAATCGTCTTCCTCTTCCGGCAAACCGACATAACGGCCTGGAGTTAAAACATAATCCAGTTGAGCTACACGTGATACTGAAACTGATGCACAAAAACCAGGTACATCCTGATAAGCTCCACCTTCATTTCGCCATTGATGATAAGTATCGGAAATCTGTTTGATGTCTTCCAGTGAAAACTCACGGGTACGACGGTTGATAAGATGTCCCATATTACGGGCATCTATAAACAGAATCTCCTGACTACGTTCACGGAATGAACCATCAGCATGACGGTTTCTGCTCAAAAACCAAAGGGAAGCAGGTATCTGTGTATTCAAGAATAATTTGGCCGGAAGGTTTACTATACAGTCTATTAAACCTGCATCTACAAGATTCTTTCGTATTTCGCCCTCTCCACTGCTTTTTGAAGTCAATGCTCCTTTTGCCAAAACAAAGCCTGCCTGTCCTGCCGGAGCAAGATGATAAATAAAATGTTGTATCCAAGCGAAATTGGCATTTCCTGTTGGGGGAACACCATACTTCCAACGTCCGTCTTTACGCAAAAGGTCACCACTCCAATCGCTGTCGTTAAATGGTGGATTAGCTATTACATAATCCATCTTCACATCACGGTGAGCGTCATTCAAGAAAGAACCCTCAGTATTCCATTTTACCTGAGAAGCATCTATACCTCGAATAGCCAGATTCATTTTACATAGTCTCCAAGTTGTCTGATTGCTCTCCTGACCGAAAATAGAAATGTCGTTTACACGTCCCTGATGCTGTTCAACAAACTTCTCGCTCTGCACGAACATACCACCAGAGCCACAACATGGGTCAAGCACACGTCCTTTGTATGGTTCCAGCATATTGACAAGCAATTCCACTACACTACGAGGGGTGTAGAACTGACCTCCCTTTTTCCCTTCTGCCAACGCAAATTCTCCTAAGAAATATTCAAATACATGTCCCAAGAGATCTGCACTGTTTGTCGCTGTACTCAATGTACTATTTCCTATCAGGTCGATAAGTTCTCCTAAGCTGGTCGGGTCCAAATTAGGACGAGCAAAGACTTTAGGCAAAACACCCTTCAGAGAGGAATTGTCTTTTTCAATCGCATCCATCGCCTCATCAATCAACTTCCCGATTTTAGGGTCTTTGGCATTGGCTACCAACGTACTCCAGCGGGCCTCAGCTGGCACATAGAACACATTCTCTGCCTTGTATTCCTCACGATCTTCCGGATCAGCCCCAAGGTCTATTTCCTGCTTGAGTTTATTATATAAATCTTCAAATGAAACAGATATATATCGTAAAAAGATAAGTCCCAGTACCACATGCTTATATTCGGCAGCATCTATATTCTTGCGTAATTTGTCTGCTGCTTTCCAAAGCTGTTTTTCCAATGGTTCGTCTATTACTTCTTTTTTCTTAGCCATAACTTCTTATTTACTTTTATTTATCAAATCACGTCTGTCAATGTTCAACAGTTCTGCAATTCTTGAAAGTGTTATTAAATCAGGTTGAGATACATTGGTACACCACTTAGACACTGTAGATGGATCTTTCCCTAATTGCTCTGCTAGCCACCTCCCTGTTTTTTTCTTTTCAACAAGTACAATTTTCAGTCGATTGATATCTTCCATGACTATCATTAAATTGAATTACACACAAAGATAATGATTGTTTTTATTATCAAAAAAACAATTTTATTTTTTTCTTATTGCTGAATGTTAACATTTTAGCAATTGCGCCTTTACTTTATTTCGTATTCAAATATACGTCAATTAAAGTAAAGTCAAATAGAGGGAAAAGAATTAGTTTTATTTTTCCCTTTATTCAATATACGTAAAACTCTCTTGCATTTAGTTGACATACTTGGCGAAAAACTCACGTATTATCACTATCTTTGTAAATAGATAGAAAACTGGTGGACTTCAGTTGGAAAATCTAGATTTTCAACGGTTTTAATTTTATGTAGAAGAATAAACGTAGGAACAGTAAATTCAGGTTCAAAAACAACACAATTATGGTCTAAAAAATACTTTTCTACCGTTTAAAATATAAGTTATTGATTATCAATTATAGCTACATGTTGCATCGGTAAATAGTTAACTATCTGATTACAAGACGGTTACATGATTAAAATCTATAATTTTCTGATAGAAAATGACTTATATAGATGGAAAATAAGCTGTTTTGAGAACCATATTTTCTCTTTTTAGCATATGTTTTCCTCATTTTTGTCCCCAGTTTGTCCTCTATAGTGGCATCGGGGGACAAAATTATGTCCCCCGATGTATTTTTGAGATTTTCTCTATAAAATCCGTCAAAATCATAAATATTTGATGTCTGAATAATATTTTTTTATTTCTCAGCCTCGAATATATTCAAATTTTATAACGCTGATAAACAAATATATACATTAAAAATATTCGGGTCAGAAATTACAACAGATGATATTCTATTATAGAAACAAATAATATTCTATTGAAATATTTATTTTTACTTTTACATAAGTCAGATCTACGGTTCCAAGTTTAAAAAGAGACATTCAGTAAATGTCCCTTAAATGTAATCATTAAAGTTTCAAACTCAACTGGAGTTAATCCGGAGTTAATCCGGTGCTGCAAGCACCGGTCTATGGGTGTGAAGAATATTGCAACAAGCTTTTTATACTTCAAAGATATTCCAAAGATAGCTTTTAATCAACTATTAGATATAAACTCTAATAAGATATGGCTTAGATGTTCTTATAAGCATATATCACCAATCTTAAGATAATACTATCAAATAAAAAAGCCCTCTTTTAAAAGAGGGCATAGGATATCAAGTACACCTGAAGAAGAAGGTTTATAAGGAATACTCTCTTTACCCTACATAACGAAGATACTAATTTTATATAAATAAAACTATTGCTGTCCAATAAAACTTTTCGATTACCTTATAGCTTATTGATATATACACAATTATAAAGCAATCTCAATTTAGAGAAAGGACTTGTACATAAAAACAATATTTATAATCATCCCATCAAATATATTTATCAGACACTAATAATAAAACAAGTCCCGAGGAATTTGCATAACATCTTTAACCTCACAGCCATTATGCATCATTAGATACTATATTTTATGCAGCTATTTAAGAAATTAATAGTCCGAGCAAAATTAGGTATTCCCCAATATGCTACAATTCTGAATATTTTTTTATTATAATATACCTAAATATGTTTTCTCTTTTCAAACATATTGATATTGACTGCGTCTATCAGCTGAAAACATCTTCTATATTCCTCCCGGTTCTTCATGTATATCTCCTGGCTTTCCTCCGCTGCCTTTATCAGTCTCAGATTATCACGCTCAAACAGGAACTTGTCCCACTCTCCATATTCAAAATATGTATCCGGTATGTATTCAGTGAGTGAATTCTTCAGTTCAAAACCTTTCCTGGATTTGAACATATCTTCTATAATCCACATCTTAAAAAATTCAAAATATTCAACAAACTGATTCATCTTCATCTCCTGTCTTGATATGAATGTTTTCACGAAACCACCTTCTTCTCCAATCCAGTCACCTAACAGCATTCCGTCATAGCAGTAACCTCTTACATTCTCCTCTTTTTCTTTGCTGTAAAAACAATAGTTACTGTTGAACAGGAAGAACACCTTCATTATTTCCCGATTTGTAACCGGACGGCTGTCCTTATGTATTTTAAAGAACCTTTCTTTGTATCTGTCAAAAAAATGCCCAGTAAAAATAAGAACCACGTCGTTTGTTACTGCACCTACCAATAATTGTCCTTTATACTTGAATAACATTGTGAATGTGGGATTCAAAATACCAACCTCTTTTTTCGACTCTGCATAAAAAGAAATGTACCATTCGTTGAATCTTCGTGTCTTGATATTCGCTTCCCACAACCACGGGAACATTGTCCTTTTTTGAGCTGTTTTCCTGAATTTCCGTACGTAGTTCTTCCATCGTCCTTTTACTTCACTAAAATCTGTCTTGATTTCTCTTATAAGCTCCTCCAGTGTCATTGTGTCAAGTACCATACAAATCTAATCTTTATTCGGTAAAATATCAAGTCATAATTCTATTTGAATACGATTTGTTATTTCCGATAGGTTGAATAGTAAAATATTATTTATCACGCAGAAAGATCAGATACGGGAGAAAGAGGAGAAACACTGATTTTCCTCGTTTTTGCAAAATTAATATTTTATTGAAAACACGATATTATAAGAATTAGATTATTTCTTATCCGAACTTCACAGGAAGTATCCATTATTAGTTGATTATCATCATTATACACTCTAAACGGTAGAAAAGTGGCTATGTGGATTCTATATAGATACGAAATGGTGAAGATTTAACGTTTTTAACCTTCTGTCACACCGAAATTTAAAAAAATGTGGGTTATGTGAGGTAGTTCGTAGTAGCTCCATATGCCTTTTATTGCCACAGTGGTTCGTTTTCCCAACCAGAAGGAAAGCCAAGGGCAGCCATATCTACTTCTGGAAACGTATCAAAAAGCCTGTTCATCTTATCAAGCATATCGTTATTTGGAGATATGATGTCAAGAAAGTACTTGATGATGCACATATCAAAGTACACTTTCAATGGATCTGTCGGCAAGGTAATCCAAGGACGCGACATTCTAATTGGCATAGTAGCACGAATAGAGAACACCCTATTCCATACACGTGCATGATGACAACATGAGTTTCTTGTTACAGTGATAATGGTAAGCCAAGATTCAAAAGGTGCAACTTGCAAGCCAAATGACTGTGCAATACGCTTCTTTATCTTCTTATTCTTGATGTTAGAATAAATATTAGTGATTACACCAAATGGCAATATCTCGGTCAGCATCCATGAAGGTGGATACTGATTGGTATATGTCTCTTTGAAATGGTTGATGAAATCCTCTTTTGTATGGTTCAGTTCATCTTCTATAAGACGTATAGAGCGATTGAGCTTGGACGGATTTGAGAAATTGTTGGCATCAGTCATCCAAAAAGGGTTGCCTGTCATTTCCGTTCCAAAGTTCACGATTGCACAACGCACTGCGACCTCTATCTTTTCAATTTCATTGAATAAAAGTAGGCGTAGCTTCTTGTCAAAGCGATACAACATCATAACCTTACCGAAAGATACTTCTCGCTTGAATAGATGTTGCTCCTTGGGAATGGAAAGCAATGGGTACATATAGGCAGACAAACGATAGTAACCGATGTGGGAAAGATAATATTGAGCCTTTTCTTCATCGGTTATCTCCATACCTCTTGTTTTGAGTAGTTGTACTAACTCTTGGGGTGTGGAATATGTTTTTATGAACGGAATTTTTGTTGCCATATACCTATAAAAACAAAAACGACCCGCACATTTGAGCATCGTTGAGAGGCTTGGCGGGTTCTCGTGCTGCAAAGATAAGAATAATCATTGATAATACAAACTTTTTAGCAAGAAAAATCACGAGGAAGTGGATTTCTTTGACATATTTATATTTAATAATGTTAAATTGGACCTTAAAATCATACTTTACCAGCAAAACAAAGTGGTTTCCGAGATAAAAGTGTTATCTTTGTAACGTCTATACCCATACCGGAAGCCCCGATGGGCAGAGGTTGGGCAGACATACATATGGTAAAAGGCGTTTTTGTACGCTTTGGTTTTGACGATCGATGAACTTCGCAAATTCAACTGTAAGTCAAAAACAAAGCAATGCAGAACGCCTCATGAGGTGTATTATATACAGCTCTCATTGGCTTCGGACGATTCTATTGTTCGTTGTTAAGAGTGCTTTCTATATACTTACACTGGCGTGGGGCTTTCGGCGTTGCTCGTTTCGACTTACAGGGCAATGCGAAGGCCTATCGATCGTGGAACGAGTGACAGAACAGGCTCCGCGCTTTTTCATATATATCAGTGAGTGGATTTCGTCAACAAGGGAGTCGGTTGACTTTATTGTTTACGGAATTAGAATGAATATACTACAAAACAATCCATATCGTCAGTTAGGAGTCTATTCAAACTCTCCTACAAAGGAAAGACTGGCTAATCACAATCGCATGAAAGCGTTTTTGAAGGTGGGCAAGTCTGTTTCTTTTCCTTTAGATGTGCCACAATATCTTTCATCCATTAATCGTACAGAAGCTTCAGCGGCAGATGCCGAAGCTAAACTTACCTTGCCCAAAGACCAAATTTTGCATGCTCAATTTTGGTTTATAAAAACGACTCCATTAGATGAAGTGGCTTTTAATCATCTTTTCGCAGGAGAAATAGATAAAGCTGAGGAAATATGGCAAAAAAGAGAATGTTTATCGGCTTTACAAAATCGTATCGTGTGTGCTTTAATACGCAATAGATATGACTCTGCCATAATGTGTGCCGAAGTTCTGTATGGGAATACACAATACCTTAACCAATTTGTATCTACAATAATTGGAACAGGAGGAAATTTTGATGTATCAAACTTGGCTTTTTCATTTATTGATATACTTTGTGATGAAATAGGCGCAAGCAAACTTTTGCCTTTCATTACCAATAGCTCATGGAAAGAACACATAGGAGAAAAAGCTGTTAAGCCTCTTGTTGACAGCATACAAGAGGCAATCAACATTGCTCAAAAAACCAAAGGAAAAGGTTCAAACGCAAGGCTAAATGCAGGAGAGACATTAAGGAGAAATACAAGGAATGCCATCTTGCAATTAAAAGGTTTTCTCTCCACGAAAGATTTGCAATACCAAATGATTGCTGATAAGTTGGGACTTGAAATTCTGCAATGCGGAATTGACTACTTTAATGATTCTGAAGAGCCTGATGCTGCGCACAAAGCCATGAGCTTGCAGAAATATGCACAAAGCATTGCTGTAGGACAAATGGCTAAAGATAGATGTAAAGAGAATGTTGATATTCTTCAAAGGATTATTGACAATTTACCACCATCTGAAGTTTTTGTGGAAGATAGAGCTATTCATGAGGAATTGCGTAAATACTGCTTGTTACCAGATAAAATCTGCCATGCTGTTACGTTGCTAAATAATACGAAGCCGCATATTCAGTCTATAAAGCGCAAACTTGGCGTATCTAATTCCTATTATCTTAAAATTTCAACACAAGTAGTAGGTAACGCTCTAAGTAATGTTATCGCTGAGGTTAATGAGGCTCAATCCATATTTAGCGTAGACAAGGATGACCCAAATGCAGCGTTAGCGGCTATACTTGGAATAACCCATGTAAAATCAGTATTGGAAGAAGCATGGAAAGCCACGAAAATAATGGATGGCTTCGATATGGAGGCTGATTATAAGAGTGGTAGATACTGCGAGAATCGTTCTATACTAAAAGGGTTATGTGAACAATTGGGTGTCTCTACATCTACTTACACACCAAGAACATCAACACCAAGAACAACTCAGAGTAAACCAACTTCAACAGCACGTTCTTATTCTTCTACAACAAATAGAACATCAAACAGACAACAAAGTTCTACTACCTCTAATAGCTCAGACAACGGATGCATTTTAGGACTTATTTTGGGGGGACTTGGCTTAGTCATAGGAGCTGCCGTTGGCGGAGTTGGTGGAGCCATTGTTGGTGCTATTATCGGTTTTGTAATATGGGGTAAAATATCAGATTAAATAAGCAAACAATATGAAATATTATTTTTTAAGCACAATTTTCCTTTTAGGATTTGGTTTTAGTACATTAAAAGCTGAGGATATTTCAAAAAAAGTTGAGTCTTTGAGAATAGAGGTCAACAGTTTAAAGGTTCAAAAAGAATACCTTCGCCAGGAATTTAATGCCTTGTCGTCAAAGAATGCTAAGACGGAAAGGCAAATATCGGAATTCCAGTCAGCAAATAAGAAGTTGGTCTCTACTATAGATAGCCTACGAAATGAATGCAGTACACTTGTAGCTAATCAAAAAACAGACAAGTCGGAACTCGTCAATAGTATTGACAAAACAAACGAATTGATTCAAGCGACAGAAAATGTACTTTCTTCACGCACAGTGTGGGGTGCTTGTGGCTTAGCCATACTACTTATGGCAATAATAGCCACTGTTTTCGCATTTTTTAAGAAGATTAAATTGGGTACGACATCTATAGGTGATGTTCGTAAAGCACAAGAGGCTTTACAAGCAGCTCAAACTAAAATGCAAGAAGAATCGGTAAAGTTAGACAACCAACTCCTTGCTATTGTTCAAAAACAACTTGATGCTTCTGTATCACAATCAAACAAAGCTACAGGAGAACCAGATCATTCACTTGTGGTAAAGCTTGCAGATGAAATTGCAAGAATAGAAACGAACCTTTCAAAGATGGATAAATCTGTAAGAGGTTATAAGCAACTTGTTCAAGCAAAAGACCGCATGATAAACAATGTACGTGCAAACGGATACGAAATCATTAGTTTGCTTGGACAGGAATATAACGATGGCATGCAATTCCAAACGAGATTTGTTCCTGACGAAAGCTTACCAGAAGGCAAGCGTATAATCACAGGAATGATTAAGATGCAGGTTAATTATAATGGTAAGATGATACAACCTGCTGAAATCGTAGTAAGTCAAAACATTTAAAAATACTATAACTATGGCAAGAATCAAAATAGACTATGGCATAGACCTTGGTACGACAAACTCGGCTATAGCCAGAATGGAGAATGGTGAGTCTGTTATCAAACAGACTAAAAACCTTATGGACACATTGCCTTCTTGTGTCTATTTCTCAAAGAACAAGAAGGGGGAGCGTGCCTTGCGTATTGGCATGAAAGCAAAAGATTCTGTATATTCAGATGCTATCACGGCTTTGAGCAAGAATGAGCCTCCAAAAGAGTGTGGATATTTGGAGTTTAAGCGTGAAATGGGTTCTGACAAGAAGTATTCCAATGAGAATATGCCAAAGGAAAGCTATTCCCCAGAAGAACTTTCTGCAGAAGTCTTGAAAGAACTGAAAAGCCTTATCAATGATGAAACGGTCAATTCGGTGGTTATTACAGTGCCAGCCATGTTTACCGCAATACAAAAAGATGCCACAATGAAGGCTGCACGTATTGCAGGCTTCAAGCAATGTGAATTGTTACAGGAGCCTATAGCTGCTTGTATGGCATATGGTTTGTCAAGTGAGAAGAAAGATGGCAAATGGTTGGTTTTTGACTTTGGAGGTGGAACTTTTGATGCGGCTTTGGTTAAGGTCGAAGATGGCATTTTGACGGTGTTCGATACAGAAGGTGACAACTACCTTGGTGGCAAGAATCTTGATGAAGCTGTTGTCAACAAAATTCTTATGCCAAGTTTGAAAGAAGATTATGCTCTATCTTCATATGAGACTACGGAATGGAAGAAGAAAGCCTTAATGGATGCTCTTAAAGGTCCAGCCGAGGAATTGAGAATAGCATTGTCATTTGCTGACAACGCAGATTATTCCACTTATGACCGCAACTTAAATCTGGGGCAAGATGACAATGGCGAGGACATTGACCTTGAAATTACAATTACAAAAGACCAGCTTATTGACGCTATTGGCGAACAGTATCAAAAAGCTGTCAACATTTGTAAGAATCTTTTGGAACGAAATGGGCTTACTGGAAAAGACTTGTCTTCACTCATACTTGTTGGCGGACCAACCTATTCGCCAATAATTCGTGATATGTTGAAAGAAGAGGTTACGCAAAATGTTGATACCAGTATTAACCCAATGACCGCAGTTGCACGTGGAGCTGCTCTTTATGCTTCTACAATAGATGCAAATATTAATGAGGCTGAAATTAAAAAGGAAGCAAAGGCGGATATTGTGTTTCTGCATGTTGGCTATGAATCAACATCGGTTGAATCATCAGAATGGGTAAGCATCAGCATCGACAAGGAAAAGACAGGGAACAATAGTCCTAACGAGTTATCTATCGAATTGCAACGTGCAGATGGCGCATGGAGAAGTGACCGAATTTCTGTAGATACAAATGGCAATGTTATTGAGGCATTCTTGCTTGAAGGTAAGCCAAACACATTTAAAGTAAAGGCTTACAATCAGCAAGGCAATGCTGTTGAGATTTTCCCTTCTGAATTTACCATTATCCAAGGTGTCAAAGTAGGTGCTGCACCTCTTCCTTATAATATAGGTATAGCAGTTTATAATGACATCAAGAAGCGTGGTGTATTCTTACCAGCCAAAGGGTTAGAAAAGAACAAGCCTCTGCCAGCCGTAGGTGTTGTGCCTGATAGAAAAACGACACAGGCATTACGCCCTGGAGTTTCTACTGACGTGTTGTCTATTCCTGTTTATCAAGTATCAGGCTTAGAAGCCGAAGGAAGAACAGCTGCATTAAATACGCAAATATCTAATGTGGTTGTTACTGGTGATGACGTTGAACAGCTCATCCCAGAGAATTCCAATGTGGAAATCACTCTGCATGTTGATTCCTCAGAAATGATGACAATGGAGGTGTATTTCCCATCTCAAGACTTCACGGTAAAAAAAGAACTAGACTTAAGCAAACGTGAGTCTTCTGAGGATGCTATTTCGTGGGTAAATAAAGAATTGGGTTCTGCTCAAAGAAGTATAGAGGCATTGCTTTCTTCCGGTATCTCTGTAGAAGAGTTGAATAAAGAACTTGATGCCGTAAAAGAATTAGCTTCAAGTGGTAACGACCCTATGCGTACTCAATCTAATTTAAAGGAAGTTCTACGAAAAATTGAGGAGCTTGACGATAGTACAGAATGGCAACGTGTAGAAAGAGAACTTCGAGAAGAATTTGACAGACTGGAGAAAGCACAAAACGACTTAGGTAATGACAAGTCAGCTCAATTGGTCAATCAAATCCGTAGTCAAGTAGATAATGTCATTCGAGTGAAGGATGCTAAACTTGGTCATGAAATTCTTGATCAAATCAGCAGTTTGTTTGTTCACTTAACTTTGGTATATCAGTGCATGGGACTTATCCGTGATTGTCATAATCGTTTTGGAACAATTCGTTGGAAAGACGCGTCAAGAGCTCGCCAACTTATCAACAGAGGTTTGGAAGAGATTAACAATCAGCCGTCTGTTGACAAACTTCACCCAATAGCATGTGGACTTATTGACCTTATGCCGAATGAAGAAGCAGTCAATGCTGGTGGTTTATTGAAATAGTAAATATAGTTTTTATGCATTTCAAGAAGAACGATAAAATAGGTTCATACACAGTAGCGTTTCCGCATAAGCAAGGGTCTTATGCGGAAACCTATCGTGTAAAAGATATAAGTGGCATATTAGGAAACATATCAAACTGAACCTCATCATTGAATGACAGAAAATTCTTCAAGATAACACGCAGTATCATAAAATAGTATTTAATAAAATAATCAAACAGTAATATCAATGAGACATTAACCTACCTCAATGCAAAGAGAATTAAAACAACCAGAAATGTGAGATTTTCACGTGAAAATTTCACGCATTAAAAAAATCAAGAAAGACATCAAGATAAATAATATTGCTGGCAAAAAGAGAAAATACAAGATTCTATTAACCAATATCAGTCATTATGAAGTTGTATAATGTTTGGTTTAGAACCTTTTTAAATATACAAGATACTAGACTAAACCTATAATTTCTTTTCTCAGATAAACGGCACTCTATGTATCTTGAATCTGGGTTAGAATTAATACTACTAGGTATCAGATTATGATAACTATGCAGAGAATTGTTCCTTTTTCTTTTGGTTAGCATACGATTTTGAGAATTACTTAGTTCCAAAAAATTATGTTTTCTTTTTTTAGTGTTATTTTTGTATAAATTTTGTCCCCAGTTTGTCCCTCTTCATATAAATAATAGGGAAAAGCATACTAAATATCAATATATTACAAATCAATTTATATTTCCCGCATCGGTAAATAGTCTAAATAACTAATAATCAATTATTTAGACTATTTACAAAAGCTAAAATACTGGTCTAAAACTACTTAAATAGAGATCAAATAAGCTGTTTTGAGAGCCATATTTTCTCTTTTTAGCTTATCTTTTCCACATTTTTGTCCCTCGTTTGTCCCCCGACATATTTTGGACACATACAACTTCAAATCCGGTAAAAATTTAGAAAGTTTTCATTTTTCCAAGCTATTGGAGTCTCTTAGTGGTAATATACATCAATATATTACAGCGCTGATATACAATATATTACAATTCAAACATATTACAACAGAAGTTACAGCAAGCGGTATTCTGTTTGGAATATTACAAAAACATAACTTAAACATCTGCCGTCATCTACTACAATCAAAGTAACATGATAGCCCACAAACAACTAACTTCCTTCTAAGCCATATGGTTGTGGATAGTTATATTGAATCGGACAATGCCGGCAATTGAAAATTCTCAAAAATCATATTATCAGATATCAGAATTACTTTTGGGGCAAGTATCATATTTCGCTATGGAGAAACATAACCTGCTGATTTGAGACGTACTAATTCTCTCCTATATTGAACATCCACATATAATGAGAATGTCCGTAAGTTCAGTAATCAATACTGCTGCCTCCAATATAGTCCTCCAATTAATTGAAACCATTTTGCATTTAAAACATTGAACCATAGTGAAAATACCATTCATTTACGCAGAAAAATTCAAGAAAAAACATTGGAATATGAAATCTATCAACTAAATTTGCAACAACATACTCACCCCGCTTCCCATAAGAACAGCGCGCTCAGGGTGAGTCTTTTATTTATGGATATTCAGTAAATGTCCCCCCAAAAAATAAGATGGCATATAGAGATGATAGATGACAATCACTCCTTATTTGTGTGCTATAACAATAGATTCGCTACATTAACTTACTGCATTTTTACGCTCGTTGGGACGGATAGTCCCGCCCCTTGACGCTAGCCGTTCCCCGACCGATGAGTTTTCTAATAGGAAATAATGCATAACACAGTTTATTTTACACTACCACTATTGGCTGTAGCAGAAGCTTTCTTTTAAGCAATCTTTCATCACCTTCTTTAGTGCACAATCAGCTTTCTTGTGAAATCTTTAATGGACACGTGGAAATAATAAAGTTGGCAATCGCCAAGTGTGGTTTTATTATCTTATCAAAAGCATCTTGAGCGAATGATGCGATCCAATACTCACTTCCTTCTGGTGGTGTTATTCCCATTTCCATATAATCCATATAATCAGAAGCCATCAAATAATGTGAATTGAGATGAAATATAAATGATAGATGAATAAGAAAAAGTTGGTTCAATATTACCTCACAGTTTCTCAAATGTCGTACCCTATCCTCTATGTAAACCGTATTGCAATTCAACAACATTAGTTTAAAACGATTAGAATGAACACTATCATCCAACAACTCTCGGTTTTTCTTCAAATAGGTATTCCACCCAAACAATGGATATAAATCTTTTGTTCTTTGAGAATCTTTTAGACATCTTAATATCTTATCCGTCTTTGGAATACGATGTTTTCCTTGGATCCATTCATTAACTTCTTGAACAAAAAAGTTATCAATATTGATTTTGTCTTTCAGGATAACGTCCATGTATATCTCTAGAAGAATATCATCAAAGAGTTTTCGTATCAGCGTGTATGCATCATTAATCCTCCCATTGTTTAACAGGATTGTAATGGAATCAAGAGTTCCCTCAATTGCAGAATAGACGTATGAAGCATAGTTGGTTATTCCATGAGTGCCTGATGCTACAAAACTAAAACAACTCATCGAAATTGAGTCATAGAACTCCTTCATATACTTCAAGTCATCAAACACCTTATGCTTAAGGTAGGCTTCTGGCATCTTATGTTCAATGTTCATACCTTAATATGAATCAAACAGTGAAACCTCATCAATATCAATAACTGGTGTGTAACAATCCCTCAACCAGTTTGTGCAAATTTTATATTGAGGGAATGCATCCTTATATTCATCTGTGACCCAATCATTATTCCATAGTACCACATCTGGAACATTGGCAACAATCTTGCAGATGGATTCCGTATAGTCAATCGGATTAGTCCATTGATACGTAATTCTTTGCATCCAAATCTGAAGTTCACCGATATTTGGTATCATTTGAAATTTCTTATAAATGTCATTGACAATTTTTTCTCTTTCAGATGTAGTAGAAAGCTTATTAATCAACACGCTACACAACTGAAGCACTATTGGGTAGCACTTCGGACTGCCCAGCGCAATTTCAGTTAGAATAGCCATAAGTATTTCAGGGTCACTTACCAAATTCTTTCGTTTATGTAATCTTTTAGAGAAGGTTGTAAGCAACTTTTTTAATGTTCCGCTATTCGGGAACTCTTTTGCAAACTGATGTATGTAAATCAGTTCTTGCTGAAGCGAAGATGCGGTAGCATAAATACGCTTGCCGACCTTACGATAAAGCGGATACCTTTTTATGTATGCAAGTTTGTCAGGCTTCAGTGCATTTTCAATCACATTTTCTGTTAGCAAAGTTTTCTTAAAATTAAGTTGGAAATTCAAGTTAGCAAGTATATCCTGTAGAACAAATGCAATCTTCTCCAATTCATCTTTTCTATTGCAGAATATACGATAATCATCTCGATAACGCAATATCTTGTAATCAGTGATGTCGTTACTTGCTAATACTTCACTCACCTGAGAATCCGCATACCCTAGAACCATCTCTGCTATGAAGTCAAAAAGAACACTGCCTTGCGGAATTCCATTAGTCTGGCCATATTGCATACCTTGCATATAAGTATCAATCACATTACCAAGCAGACCGATTTCCCCTTTTTCTGTTTTGCTGTGTCTTTGCCCATTAATGCCCATGCTATCGTATGAGTATAAATGGAACCATAGCAGTTGGTAATATCCGTAACGAACATGTAACGGTATTTCAGACTCAAAGTAATTGTTTTTTGCTCTACGTTTTCCCACCAATCAGTTATACCTGCAGCCTTGTGCGATTTATCCAAATCTCCCTTAACTTTTGGTATACTGATTACATCTATATTGGGGCTGACAAAGGTTGAGAATACTCGTTTTATCTCTTTCCAGTTGCTTCTGGTTGTAATCTGTCTAACTAGTAAATAATAGAGGTACGGATTGGCAATATCAATAGGACGGTACGTAAACCGTGCATCCTTTTTTATTAAGAGCTTATGGTTAACACCTTCATACTCAGAAGGCATCTTTTTTTTGTTTTTAAGAATTTCCTCGAATGTTTTCTTACCGACTTTTCCTTCTACATAAATTAGCACCTTCGAGAAATCTATATATTTAGGCAAGTCAAGACTACAGTAATTGGATGACTCCATAAAATATTTATAAGCCTTAACTTCTGAAAGTTCGAGTATCGATTTCATATTCTACAACTTTTCTTTAATATACCTTCTAATGTATTATCATTCCAACCCTTTAAGTTCCTCCATTAACTTTCCTAGCTCCGAGTAAGTATAATTTCTGCCACTCTTCAACTTCTCATCCATCGACTGATTCGCATTGGCCATAGCCTTATTAAGACAGCCACCATTTCGTTCAAAATAACCATGAAGCCCCTTTGTTTTGATGAAGAATTCTATCGTCTTCCGATACTCGACACATAGATTAAGATCTTTGAGCAATGGTTCCTGCTCATCGTACAGACGCGAGGTGTAACGGAAATAATAGAGAAAAAACAACTCGGTGCAGCGGTGAGTCTCGAAGAACTCCACCTTACAGTATATACCTTTCTTTGGTTTGTCGATGGGCTTGGCATACTTAGCCTTTAGCTTCTGATATTGTGAACGCTCCGGCTCCTTGTCCTTCGTGTCCATATCGATGATGCAGAAGATATGGCTGAACCCATTGCCACACCCTCTGCTATCTTTGCATCCAGTTCCTTGATATTGGTATGCTTCGGATAGTCTGGCTTGATGGTCAGGCGTTTGAACACATCGCACAAGGACTTGAAATAGAAAAATTCCGTAGGTCCTTCACCTAAAATCAGCGCTGCTTGTCGTAACTTGCCCATATTAATCCTCCAGATTTATAAAGATACTGCCTAATTCAGGTTTTGCTCCCAAACGCCCGATACGGTAAGAGTTATAAAGAGACAGATTCTTGTGCAGCCCGAAAGAGTCACCGCGAGAATACTCGGAAGAGGCCGTTTCTTTGTTCTTCTCAACAAACCATACAACACCTCTATTTTCATTGATAAGATCTTGGGACAACAGTGTCGTTTCCTGGCTAGTGATAATCAACTGTGATTTTTCTGAGTTGAATATAAAGACATTGAGATAGTAATACAACAAGTCATTGTGTAAATCTTCACCTAATTCATCAAGATAATACACATGAGAACTTGTTATCATATCATATAATGCCTCTAGAATACGTATATATTTCTGAGTACCTTTTGACTGCCATTTGAGAGGAATGTCAAAATCTCCATTTATAGAGTGATTGACAAATGCAACGGAGTCGGAGTTGGGTTTAAGCAGTGCCTCTTTCATTTCTTCCGGTATATTCTCCTTTTGGATACGTTCTCGGAACTCATTAGGCACAAAGCGATCTTCTACGATAGGTTTATACTCCAAGATGTTCAAATCGGCCTTTTGAAGCATGGTGTTGTAAAACTTACGCTTTTTAGGATTATTATAGGCATCCTTTAGAATTTCAACAAGTCCTTTTTCATCATCACCGTTCACATCGTGATAGTTTTCCATAATCCAACCATGAAGAATATTGAATTGAGCAATATCTTCTTTCAAAGCAGCTTTTCTACACACAGACAAAACGCTATGATTATTCAAGGTATTTTCACGAATGCTCTCTTGCGTTTTTACGAGAAGCCTGAGACTTGAACCAAACTTGATCTCAGCCTGTACATTATCGCCAACAAATGTACGTTCATAGAACAACGATTTTGATTTGTTCGGATAATAATACAGTGCTTCACTCAAGATATACTTGTCATTGAATTCTACATCATAGTCGTATCTGATACCATTGGCATAGAATGAAACGTGCATTTCGGTTGCCTCATCCTTTGTGAGTACGAAAGGGATACTTCCGTTTATTCTTTGAGTCGCATCTGATTTTGGCAGAACTAACAAACGAAAAACTTCATTCAAAGCAATCAGCATATTTGATTTTCCGGAAGCATTAGAACCATATAGAATTCCTAATTTGTACAAGAATACTCCTTCGACAACCTCTGTAACAAGTTCCGAAGAAGGCCCCTTAGCCAAAAAACTCAACTCCTGTTTATCTCGAATGGAAAGATAATTCTTTACCCAAAAATCTCTTATCATAATACATACATTTATATCATTATTGTAATTCAGTTACAAAATTACGAATTATTTTCCTCATTAAAGAAACATACTACACAAAACCCGTAACAATATTACCATTCAACCGTATTTTAACATTGTTTTATACATAAATTACTCCTATCAGACTGAAATATCAAAACTTCATTAGACTCCATGATAATATACATTATATTAAATAAGGTTTCAGGGTGCTGATAACTAATACCCCTGGTCTTTATTTTGTATAAACTCTAATGAATGGCATCGTGACTTTTGATATATCAAATGGCCGACCAAAAGAAAAAGATATGACATTACGGGTGCAAGTGCTATTCATACTAATTTAAACCAATAAAAGAGGTTTGGTTTAGAACTTGAAGAGGCAAGTGATGGCTTGGAAACAGCCGTGACTAACCATAATCATTTAGAATAAAGTCGCTGTATATCAGCGACTTTTCTGTTTTAACACTTTCCAGTCCATATTTGGAGGTAACGGTTTTTATCCATATTTTTCTATCATATTTCTACCGCGACAGAAATTCACGGTTAGCCCGAATGTCACAATGACGCATTAGTTGACGTGTGTTGACAATGGTTTACATGTGTAGACAAAAAGGGAAATTAAAAAACAGAGAAAATGATATAGGAAATATGGAAGTAAAGAGAATTTGTCAATGGTGTGGAAAACCGTTCATTGCACAGAAAACAACGACCTGTTATTGTAGCCCTCAATGCTCGAAGCGAGGTTACAAACATCGTATCAAGGAGCGCAAAATGGAACTGCGCCACATTCAGGAAATGCAGGAGTTGCGCTCCAGTTTGGAGAAGCAGGAATATTTCACTTTTTCGCAGGCTGCCCGATTGATGGGCGTGAGCCGTCAGTACATTTATAAATTAGTCAAAGAGGATAAACTTAGAGCATCCCGAATTAGCGGAAGAATGGCTTTGGTAAGGCGTGCAGACATAGAGTTAATGCTCAAAAGCAAACCTTACGAACGACTGGTTGCGAAAAACGACTTCAACATCTCCGAGTATTACACAGCCGAAGAAATTGCGGAAAAATATAAGGTCAACGCCAAATGGGTGTGGACTTACACTCGGCAACATAAAGTGCCGAAAGTGAGAATCCGCCAGTTCAACTATTACAGCAAGAAACATATCGATGCTGCCTTTGCTAAATACGAGGTAGATTCCGACCTTACTGAATGGTACACACCGGAAGAGATTCAGGAGAAGTACGGCATGACACGTGTCGCCATCCGTTCGCAAGTGTATCGGAACAACATTCCCTCCAAGAAAGAGCATGGGCAGATATTCTACTCAAAGCTCCACTTCGACCTCTCGAAGAGTTCCGAACAGGAGAGCAAGGCGGAATACTACACCGTCAAGGAGGCGATGGAGAAATTCAAGCTCTCTCGTGATTCGGTTTACGGTATTCTACAATTCCACCAGATCAACCGTGAGAAGAACGGACGATTCGTCAGATTCCTGAAAGTGGAGTTTGACCGGGTAATGGGTGTTCGCAAATAGTCTAATTTATGGCTATCCGTAAATTATTCAAAAATTAATCCCTGCTGTAGGTAATCTGCATGATTACATTATAGAGTTTCGCCAACGAATTAATAATAACCATAAAATATAACATTATGCATGAATGCAAGACCGTGACATTAAGGACACGTCCGCTAAAAGGCAGGATGATGTCTTTCTATCTGGATTATTATCCGGGGTATCGAGACAAAGAGACAATGAAAGTTATCCGTCATGAATCGCTTGGTATTTATATCTATGCCAATCCGAGAAACAAACGTGAACAGAATTTTAACGAGGTAATGACCGAGAAAGCCGAAGCCATCCGTTGCCGCAGGTTTGAGTCGGTAGTCAATGAACGGTATGACTTCTTTGACAAGTACAAACTCAAGGCAGACTTTCTGGAGTATTATCGCAAGCAGCTCCGTAAGCATGACCAGAAATGGAAGTTCGTCTATCTCCATTTCAGAAACTTCGTACATGGCAAATGTACCTTTGAGGAAATTGACATCGACCTATGCAACAAATTTCGGGAATACTTGCTGAGTGCCAAGAAGCTAAGGCGTAACGGACGTATCACACGGAACTCCGCATCAGGATACTGGTCTACTTTCAGAGGTTTCCTGAAAATACTCTATCGTAATGGGATGATAAAGACCAATGTCAATGATTTCTTGGAAAAGATAGAGACAGAAGATGTAATGAAAGAGGCCCTGTCAGTTGAGGAATTGTACAAATTGGCTGAGACACCTTGCAAGAAACCTATTCTGAAAACGGCATCGCTGTTTTCCTGTATGACCAGCTTGCGCATCAGTGACATTCTCTCGCTATGTTGGGAAGACATCGTGGACTATTCTGCCGGAGGAAAATGCGTACATATCATTACACAAAAAAACAAAGCGGAAGATATCATTCCTATTAGTGAAGAAGCATTGGGATTGATAGGATATAGTTCTAAAAAGAAAGGTTTGGTATTCAAGGGACTTATGCGTAGCTGGACGCAAATCCCGATGAAAGAGTGGATTCGTTCTGCCGGAATTACCAAGAACATAACATTTCACTCGTGTCGTAGAACATTTGCAACGCTACAAGCAGCTGCCGGGACGGACATCCGCACCATACAGAGCATCATGGCGCACAAGAGTATCACCACCACGCAAAGGTATATCAAAGTCGTGGATGCCAACAAACGTGAAGCCAGCAAGAAAATCACCCTGACACGGCAAAACTGACAGCCGTTTCGTCCTCGATTTCTGCGGTCAGAGTATGATTTTAGGTGAAAAATCATACTCTGACCGTGATATTTAGCATGATACGTGGTAACTATCAGTCTCTTTATTGCAACTATCTGGAATAT
>OOCP01000344.1_pt1 | contig 61620 bp, 48 predicted proteins | sample 1671511 | NCBI WGS metagenome assembly OOCP01 (sample SAMN06348164, study PRJEB24527) | human gut metagenome | biome: human gut; feature: ankylosing spondylitis patient; material: feces | host: Homo sapiens | place: China | collected 2015-10 | reverse complement strand
CCTGCATGACCGTTACCGCTATCCAGCGGGCTGCAAAGCCCGGCATCCCGGCGGGCTATGAAGCTGCCTTTGGGCAGGTATGGCACAACTACGCCGCCGCCCGGCTGACCCTGCCCGCCCCGCAGCTGGTGGAGATGGACTGCAACATCGGCGTGAAGGGCAAGGGCTTCGAGTACATCTTTGGCCGCGGCAAGGGCCTTGTATCCATCCGCTACAACGGTGTGCAGCTGTTGGACGATACCGTGCGCCCCAACTTTTGGCGTGCGCCCACCAACAACGACGAGGGCTGCGCAGAACCTTTTACATTTGCCTTCTGGAAAACCGCCGGTCTCTACGCCCGGTGCGATAATCTGACTGCCGAAGCAAAGGATGAGTTCGTCATCGTCCGCGCAAACTACACCCTGCCAGATGGGCAGACGCTTCCCATTGATTTTGCCATCGACGGCGCAGGCCGCTGCGACATCACCATGACATGGCAAGGCGCGCGCACTGAGTTGCCGGAGTTCGGTCTGCTCTTCCCGCTGCGCCGGGAGCTGACCGAGGTATCCTATCTGTGTCTTGGCCCCCGGGAAACCACCGCCGACCGCACCGCAGGCGGCAAAATGGGCGCTTGGAGCTACAATGTCCGGCAGGACTTTGCCCAGAACACCCCCGTCTACCCGCAGGAGTGCGGCAGCCGTACCGGCGTGTACCGCGCAGCGGTCACCGGCAGCGGATTGAACATAGGCATCGGCTTTGCAGGGGACAGCATGACCTTCTCGGCACTGCCCTATACGCCCCATGAGCTGGAAAATGCCCGCCATCTCTATGAGCTGCCCCGGGACGACAACAAGACGGTTGTCCGTTGCGCTGCCTTCCAGCGCGGTGTTGGCGGCGACAATAGCTGGGGCGCAAAGCCCCATGCAGACGACTGCTTTGCGGTGGAGAAGGGAACCTCGTTCCGTTTTACGATTCAAAAGTAAAAATTTACTTGGCTAAAGTGGTGGGGGGATCATCGTGATACCCGCCACTTTGGTCTTATTGCGAAACCGTAACGAGATAAAAATCAGTGCAACATATAAATAGTATATTGGCGATACGCAATCCAACGATGTAGCTGCTACATTAAAAAGTTGAATTGCGGTATCCATGTTGTAGCGGCAGGAAAGCAGTTTCATCATAGTAGTGTCCTCCTGGACCTGGACTTGGTTTTGGTGTGCAGCCACGCAAATCAATGCCGCTAAGTCGGTGGAGATAAAACGGCAAGGCCGCCTGCTGCCAAGCGACCTTGCCGTTTTATGCTGTATTTTGCTAAATCAGGCGGTTTTCCGCAAACTCACAGCGCCATCCACGCCGGTATAGGTGGTGCTGTATTCCAAGGCTGGTATGGACGACTACCTGCGCAGAATACGGCTGCCCGGAACGGTGACGCTGCTTTTTCAACAGGGATGACATCAGCTATACCGGGCTGCATCCGAAGCTGATCTGGGAGCAAATGTGCTGCCGCCAAGAAGAAAAAGGCTGTAATTCTATAAAAAGGACGGAAAAAAGGACGGAAATCAGAGGAACCTATCAGGATTCTGTGCTCTGGTGGTCGATATCAAGAGACAAGCCGCCAACTTCACCGTGGATGGCCTTTATGTGGTAAGCGACATATTCGCGCGGATTGACACCGTAATTCTTTTTGAAGGAGCGGTAAAAGGCGTTATAATCAGAAAAACCGCATTTGGCCGGGATGGAAGAGATCGGCTCTTTTTTCATGAGCAGCCGTTTGGCTTCCAGCAGCCGCTGCTGGATGACATACTGGTAAAAGCTGATCTGCATATTCTGCTTGAACATGTGGGAAAAATTGTATTTATCAATGAAAAGCGCCTTTGCCACCGTGTCCAGTGAAAGATCGCCGCTGAGGTTCAGATCGATATAATGCAGGGCGTTGCTCAGGACGCTTGGTTTCTGCGCCTTGGCAAAAACGTGCTCCCGATTATATAAGGAGCGGTTGATGCCAATGAGGATGCGGAGGATATCGGCCATGCCCTCGCTGTGGTAACACAGGCTTTCCTCCCGGTAAGCGTGGGTCAGGGCCTCAAACTGCCCGAAGCGGGCGCGGGAGCTGTCCACGCTATCCCGAATCAAAAATGTTTTTGCATGACCCGGACGGAGAAAGTAATCGATGTCCGGGTCGATCTTTTTCATGGTATCAAAAGCCGGAGGACTGAGCCACAACACATACCGCTCATAGGGGATCTCAAAGTCCCGGAAGATGGGATGGTGCATAATGGCAGGTGGGATGATCAGCAGGTCTCCCGGTTTGAGCTGGAACATTTTGTCGTGGACAACATAATCCGCATTTCCGCTGACAAAGAGAAAAATCTCATAGAATTCATGGTAATGAGAAGCGACCGGGGGATAGCTGGCGTCCTTGTAATGGTCAATCTCAAAATCCGGCTCGGCCATGTAATGTTTATCGGTTTTGATGACTTTCACAGAAAAATACCTCCGGTCAAAAAATTCTTTTGGGCTAGTTCATCATAACACGATGTACCAATATATGCAATGTTTTGACCAATAAATGCCAATAATTTTGCAAAAAAGGTTGGATTATACCAAGAAATGCAAGGTTTTTACCAAAAAAGGCCTGTACATTACAACGTGTTTGCGCTATTTTTATTGACAGAAAGCCTGTTGCACATGGCAGAGCGGAAATGGTAGGGATCGCGCAGCCTGAAGCCCTTTGCGGAAGGGATAAATTTCACTCTGACCGACAGGAGATCAAAACCGGTTTTGTACGCAGTCAATCAAACAAAGAAAACTGGAGATGTCAATCATGATAGGAACAAGACGTATTACTCGCCGCAGCTTTCTGGCTGCTGCAGGTCTTGCTGCCGTAGGCGCAAGCCTGTCGCTCACCGGATGCAGCGGCTCGGTTTCAGACGGCCTGAGCTCCAAGCATCTGCTGGTGGCACACAGCCACAGCGAAGCGCACCCGGTCAACGTTGGACTGCAGAAGATGACGGAAGTTGCTTCTGCTGAATCCGACCTGACCTTCAGCGTTTACCCCAATGGTCAGCTGGGCGACAACGCAGCAATGATCCAGCTGGTCAAGGCCGGCGTTCTGGATATTGCAAAGGTCTCTGCTTCCAGCATGGAGCAGTTCAACAGCGCATACGCCATCTTCTCGATGCCGTATGTGTTCGAGAGCACCGAGCAGTATTTTGCCGTTATGAACCAGAGCGAAGCGGTGCAGGAGATCTTCAAGAGCACCTACGATCAGGGCTTCTTTGCCATCGGCTGGTTCGATTCCGGCTCCCGCAGCATCTACACCACCAAAGACGGCCCCTGTGAAGGCCCCGCAGACCTGAAGGGTCTGAAGATCCGCACCCAGGACAGCCCCACGTCCATTGCCATGATCCGTGCCATGGGCGGCAGTGCAACGCCCATGTCCAGCGGCGAGACCTACACCGGTCTGCAGCAGGGCATTATTGACGGCGCAGAGAACAACGAGACAGTTCTGGTGCAGGACGGCCACGGTGAAGTCTGCAAGAGCTACACCTACACCCAGCACCAGATGGTGCCCGATATCGTGATCATCTCCACCGAGACTTGGGAAAGTCTGGACGAGGCCGAGCAGAGTGCCATCGTAAACGGCATGACGCAGGGCAACGAAGCACACGAGGCCGTATGGCAGGATCTGGTGCAGGAGAACATTGACGGTGCCAAGGAGATGGGCGTTCAGTTCTACACCATCGACAAGACGGCCTTTATCGAGGCTACCCAGTCCCTGCGCGACGAGTTCTGTGCCAAGAGCGCCGACAATGCCCGTTATTACGAGGACTTCCTGTCCTATGTACAGGCTTGATGAGGAGGGAAGCATACCATGTTGATCGTTAAATTCCGTGGCCTGATCGATAAGATCATTCAGGTCCTCAGCACCATTATCATGGGTGTCATGGTCATTGCTGTCTGCTGGCAGGTCATCACCCGCTACATCCTGAACAACCCCAGCACCGTGACCGAAGAAGCGCTGCGTTATCTGCTGATCTGGGTGACCATGGTGGGCGGTGCTTACGCATACGGCCGCCGCAAGCATCTGGCAATCACCGCGCTGAGCAAGCGTCTGTCCTTCAAGGGCCAGAAGATCCTGGATATCTTTGTGCAGGCTATGGTCATCCTGTTCTGCGTTGTTGTCATGATCGGCGGCGGCACGCGCCTTGTCAACACCGCTGCGGATCAGCTGAGCGCTGCGCTGCAGCTGCCCATGCCCCTGATCTACGCCAGCGTCCCTGTGGGTGCCATCCTGTTCATCTTCTACGCGCTCATCTTCATCGGTGAGGATCTGCGCGATATGAAGCAGGGCCCCAAGGCAGAGTCTGCCAAAGAAGCATAAAAAAGGAGGACGAACCTAAAATGGGTACTTTTCAAGTCGGTCTGCTCCTGATCGGCACGTTTGCGCTGCTGCTGGCGCTGAGCGTCCCGGTCTCGGTCAGTATCATCATTTCGTCGGTCGTGACCATGGCCTCCACCCTGTCTCTGGATCTGGGCACCTTCGTTGCCAGCCAGCGCATGGTGGGCGGCGTTGACAGCTTCTCGCTGCTGGCTGTCCCGTTCTACATCCTCTGCGGTGTTCTGATGAACACCGGCGGCATTGCACAGAAACTGATCGATTTCGCAAAAATTCTGGTCGGCCGCATCCCCGGTGGTCTGGCGCACACCAACATTCTGGGCAACACGCTGTTCGGCTCTCTGTCTGGTTCCTCCGTTGCAGCTTCCGTTGCCATCGGCGGCGTTCTGATCCCCATGGAGGAGAAGGAAGGCTACGATAAAAAGTTTGCTGCTGCCGTCAACATCGCTTCCGCACCTACTGGTCTGATCATTCCTCCTTCCGGCATCCTGATCATCTATCCGGTGCTGGCTGGCTGCTCTGTGGTGGGCATGATCATGTCCGGCTACATTCCCGGCCTGATGTGGGCACTGGCCTGCATGGTCGTGGCTTATGTCATCGCAAAGAAGAATCACTATCCCACTGCTGGTAAGGTTCCGGCTTCCGTTTTCTTCAAGTACTTCGTGGACGCCATCCCCAGCCTGCTGCTGATCGTCATCATCGTCGGCGGCGTTATGTCCGGCATCTTCACTGCAACGGAGTCCGCTGCCGTGGCTGTTGCCTACACCCTGTTCCTGTCCATCGTTGTTTACCGCAGCATCAAGATCAAGGATCTGCCCAAGATCCTGCTGGACGCCTGCGAGACCACCGCTGTCATCATGTTCCTGATTGCCGGCTCCAACGTCATGAGCTTTGTTATGAGCTTCACCGGTCTGCCCAGCGCCATCGGCAACGCACTGATCAGCGTTTCCAGCAACAAGTACGTCATCCTGCTCATCATCAACCTTGTCCTGCTGGTGGTTGGCTGTTTCATGGACATCACCCCGGCTGTCCTGATCTTCACCCCGATCTTCCTGCCCGTTGTCCAGTCCTTCGGCATGGACCCCATCCACTTCGGTATCATGATGGTCATGAACCTGGGTATCGGCAACATCACCCCGCCCGTTGGCAGCGCACTGTTCAGCGGCTGCTCGGTGGCAGATATGGACATGGAGGACATGATCAAACCGATCCTGCCGTTCTATGCCGCGATCTTCGTGGCACTGATGCTGGTAGCTTATGTGCCTTGGTTCTCCATGGCGCTGCCCACCCTGTTCGGCGCAGTCTGATAATGTGAAAAGGAGCAAGTTTTCATGGTTTATTCAGTCACCAAGTATGGCGCTGTCGGCGATGGCGCAACCAATGATGCCGCTGCAATCCAGTCTGCCATTGATGCCTGCAACGCAGCAGGCGGCGGCCGCGTTGTACTGGAGGGCGGTCATACCTACTATTCCAGTTCTATCGAGCTGAAAAGCAACGTAGAGCTGCATCTGGAACAGGGCGCCCTTCTGAAAGCGCACTCCGATATCTCCACCTATTTCAACCCCAACGGCGATGATGCTTCCGTGGCAGCAGTTTCCGGCGCAAAGGCCGTGGATCGTCCGGTGGCAAAGCCGGCCTACACCTTTATTCACGCCAAGGATGCAGACAACTTCTCCATCACGGGTCAGGGCGCAGTGGACGGCAATGTTTATGCCTTTATGAAGCGGGCAAGTCGTTACTACTTCAACGGTGATTTTTACCCCCGTCCCACCATGGTGTATGTGGAGCACTGCAACCACATCTCGTTCCATGACGTGACACTGCAGAACTCTCCGTTCTGGACGCTGCACCCTGCCGGATGCAACGATGTGCTGATCTCCAACATCCGGGTGTTGAACCCGCTGGACTGCACCAACTCCGACGGTATCGATCCGGATCACTCCACCAATGTGCGGATCATTGGCTGCCATGTCCAGTGTGCAGATGACTGCATCTGCCTCAAGACCACAGCGGGCAACAACGAGTACGGCCCCACCAAGAACGTCATCATCTCCAACTGCACGCTGACCTCTACCAGTGCCGCAATCAAGATCGGCACAGAGGGCGTGGCAGATTTCGAGAATATTCTGGTGGATAACTGCATCATCACCGGAAGCAACCGGGGTCTGTCCATCCAGATTCGCGACGGCGGCTGTGTGCGGAACGTGAGCTTCTCCAACATCATGATCGAGACCCGCCGCTTTGCCGAGTGCTGGTGGGGCTGCGCGGAGCCTATCGTGATGACGACCCACGACCGGAACGCCAACACCCACAGCGGCAGCATCGAGAATGTTCGCTTCTTCAACGTCACCTGCAAGGGTGAGAACGGTGTGTTCCTCTCCGGCAACGAGGAGAATCACATCAAGAACGTTCTGTTTGAAAATGTCAACGTCTGTCTGGAAGCTACCAGCAAGTGGGAGCGCGGAATGTACGATCTGCGTCCCATTCCGCCTGAAAAGGAAGGCATGCTGCATCAGAAGAGTGCAGCCATGTTCCTGCGCTGGGTGGATGGCGTCACCGTCCGGAACTCCACGCTGGGCTTTGCAGGCGAGGACCGTTCGGACTTCGCACAGGCGCTTCTTACTCAGAACTGCACCAACGTGCAGACCATGGGTCTGACTGCTGAGGCTGCCGCCCCGGAGTACCAGAGCATCGAACTGGTCTGAGCCGCCTATCAATAATGAGCAAGCCGCCGCATCGGCGCTGGCCCCTTTTGCCGGGTCGGGCCGGGCGGCGGCTTCTTTTGAGGGATAAACCAATGAACAAGAAAAAGAACATCATCACGTTTGCCGCATTCCTGATCCTGATGGTGGGTCTGGGCGCGAACGATGCCATGCGGGGCATTTTTTCCACGATCTTCTCTGCCCACTTCCAGCTGAGTACCGCCCAGTTGTCCCAGATCGTCACCGTAAGCTACATCGGCAACCTCGTGTTTCTGGCCGTCGGCGGCTTCGGGGTGGATATTCTGGGCCGCCGCAAGGCCATGCTGCTGTATACCTTTTTGTGGAGCGCAGCCATGCTGCTGTTTGCCACTACGGACTCCTATCTGCTGCTGCTTGTGGGAATGTTTTTTGCCATGGGCACATCCACGCTGCTGAACACCAACATGAACCTGATCACGACCGGTATGTTTGCCGTTGCGCCCGGCTTTTTTGTGAACTTCCTGTTCTTCATTCAGGGCATCGGCACCAGCGGCAGCCAAAGCATCATTGGCAACTGGGCTACGGATATTTCCAGCTGGCACACTGTGGCATGGGGACTGCTGGCCATTGGCGCAGTGGCCATGGTGCTGTTCGTGCTGTTCCCCATGCCGGAAGTGCAGGAGCACAAAACGGAGGGGAAGGTATCGCCCAAGGAGATCATGAGCTGTCCGGCATTTCTGTCGTTGGTGCTGATCATCGGCCTGTATTTCATTGCAGAACATGGCATTATGAACTGGCTGGTGAGCTATGCTACCAATGCACTGGAAGTGCCCATGGGACAGGCGGCAAACTTTACCGCTGTTTTCTTCGGCTGTGTGATGGTGGGGCGTCTGGTGCTGAGCAGTCTGGTGGATAAGCTGGGCATCTACCGCTGCCTGCGGCTCTTCGCCACAAGCGCTGCGGTTCTGTACACCGCAGGTGTTCTGCTGGGTGCACCGGGTCTGTGGCTCCTGGCAGTCAGCGGTCTGCTGTTCTCCATCCTGTATCCGACCCTTGTCATGCTGATCCCGCGATACTGGCCTAGTCACGCAGCTTCCTCTGCATCGGGTCTGGTGCTGAGTGTGGCTTCGCTGGCGGATATCCTCTTCAATGCCGTGTTTGGCAGCTTGGTGGATGCCATCGGCTACCGGACCTCCTTCCTCATCATGCCTGCCTGCATGGTGGGATGCACGGCACTGCTCTGGCTGTTCTTTGCAAAGGCTAAAAAGCTGGAACGGTGCGATTAACGGACAGATACGGCCACGCAAACCAATGCCCTCAAGTTTTAAGCAAGCATAAAAAATACCGCCCACGCAGCGCTGCGTGGGCGGTAAATTTTTTTTCTTACCCAAAGTATAACAGGAGAACCGTAGACAGTGCGGATGAAAAGTCGTGAAGCAAGATGAATTTTTTGAATTGTCATAAATAACACGATTTTTTGACCGACAACACAAATTTTTGCACCCTTATTCCGTGGGATTCCCTTTATAATTAAGAGCAGAGATCAAACGGAAAAAAGGAGATGTGGATGATGCAAGCAACAAACCTGAAAACGAATCATCTGACCCAACCTCTCGGCATAGATGCCGGGACGCTGTTTTTATCGTGGCAGTGCGCCGAAGGCGTGCGCCAGACCGCCTACGAAATCGAAGTAACCGCCGGAGCTGAAACGCTGTGGGCAAGCGGAAAGATCTTGAGCAGTGTGATGCACACCGAAACGCCCACCCCTGTGCCGCCCAAGACGCAGGGACAGTGGCGCATCCGGCTGTGGGATGAAAACGACCAGCCCGGTGCGTGGAGCGAAGCCGTCTTTGAAACGGGTCTGCCCTTTGCCGACTGGCAGGGCGTGTGGGTCTGCCCGGAAACGGAAGAGCCGGATATCGATTGCACCGATGCAATCAACGCCTTTGCAAAGCCCAACTGGGAGCAGAAGCAGGTGGCACTGGAAGCCTCCGGCAAAGGCACGGCGCAGCCGTATCAGCCCCACCGTCCGGCAAGCTATCTGCGCAAAGTGTTCACCGCCCCGGCAGGAGAAAGCAAGCGGCTGTATATTACCGCCAAGGGTCTGTATATGGCATGGCTGAACGGCAAGCGGATCGGCGATATGGTGCTTGCTCCCGGCAGCTTTACCGCAGACAAGCACCTTGGGGCACAGACCTACGATGTGACAGCGCTTGTCCGTGAGGGGGAAAACGAGCTGCTGATCGCGCTGGGCGATGGCTGGTACCGCAGCACTTCCGGTGTGGATGGTGACCGCGACCTGTTCGGCAAGGAACTGACTGTCCTGTTCCAGCTGGAAGTGGATGGCAAGGCGGTTTGCGTTTCGGATGATGCCATGGAAGCAACCCAGTGCGGCCCCATCCGCCAGAACGATCTGCAGCAGGGCGAAGTGTACGATGCCCGGCTGGAAGGAGAACTGACCGGCTGGCACGGCGTGAGAACTGCGCCCAACACGCTCCCCCTCATTGGCATGAACACCGTGCCCATCCGGGAGCAGGAAGCCTTTGCGGGCAGGCTGTTCCGCACACCTAATGGAGAAACGGTTTTGGATTTCGGGCAGAATATGGCAGGCTATGTAGAAATGAAGCTGACTGCCCACGAAGGTCAGAAGATCCGTCTGCTCTGCGGCGAAACGCTGGACGAGAACGGCAACTTCACACAGGAGAACTTTCAGGACCGGAACCGCCACAAAGAGGGCGGCACGGCACAGATGCTGGAACTGATCTGCAAAGAGGGCGAAAACCACTACAAGCCCAGCTTTACCATCATGGGGTTCCGGTACGCAAAAGTAGAAACGGACATCGACCTGACCGGCGCAGAGTTTACCGCCCATGCCGTCTATTCGCAGATGCCGGTGACCGGCAGCTTTGGGTGCGGCAATGCGGATGTGAGTCAGCTGGTGCAAAACAGTGTGTGGAGCCAGAAGGGCAACTTCTGCGATATCCCCACCGACTGTCCTACCCGTGAGCGTGCCGGCTGGACGGGCGACATGGGGGTGTTCATTGAAACCGGTCTGACCCTGATGGATTGCTACCCGGTGGTGGAAAAATGGCTGGCAGAATGCCGCCTGAACCAGTACCCGGACGGCCGCATGGCAAACATTGCCCCGCCCACCAGCCGCCCCGGATACATGACCCCCATGCTCTGTATGTCGGCGGGCTGGGGCGATGCCTCCATTCTGGTGCCCTACGCTCTTTATAAGCGTACCGGCGACCGCAAGATTCTGGCAGACAACTATGAGATGATGCAGAAGTGGTATGCGTTCCTGCTGGGGCGTGCCCAGCAGACCACCGAGGAGCAACAGACCGGCGAGTACGCCCAATACACCGTTCTGAACGGTCTGGACTACGGCGAATGGTGTGAGCCGGGCATTACCCCCATGCAGGCGATGATGAACCCGCGCAAAAGCGTGGGTACGGCGTATCTTGCGTACTCCGGCAGACTGTTGGCAGAAATCGCCGTTGTGCTGGGCAAACCGGAAGAGGCAGCGCAGTACCGTGACACAGCGGAAAAAGCCCGCCGTGCCTACCGCGCCGCCTTTACGGATCATGGAAAAATCACATCCGACCGGCAGTGTGAATATGTCCGTGCCATTGCGTTCGGTTTGTTGGATGAAGCTGAGAGCCAAGCCGCTGCGGATACGCTGAACCAGATGGTGCTGGAAAACGGCTGCCACCTGAACACCGGCTTCCTTTCCACGCCCTTCCTCTGTGAGGTGCTGGCAAAGTATGGCCACACCGACACCGCTTACAAGCTGCTGCTGCAGGATACCGCCCCCAGCTGGCTCTATGAGGTCAAACAGGGCGCTACCACCGTCTGGGAAACATGGACCGGCATCGACGAAGCCGGACACCCCAGCGAATCGCTGAACCACTACTCCTACGGTGCCATCTGCGGCTGGCTGTTCGGCGGTGTGTGCGGCATCCATCTGGCAGGGGAGACCCTGACCATTGCCCCCACACCGGACCCTGCACTGGGTTGGGCAAAAGCGGTGTACGATTCCCCGGTGGGGCGCATTGAAAGCGGCTGGCAGTATGCAGGCGATGCCGTGACCTACACCATCACCGTGCCCTGCAATCTGACCGCAGAAGTTGTCCTCCCGGATGGCAGAAACCTGACCTTGCAGCCGGGAACCCATACCCTGTAACGCAAAAATATTCCCCGCAAAACACAACGCCCCGCACCGGAAGGAGTAACCGGTGCGGGGCGCTGCTTTTATGGGGATAATGAAGAAGAAAATGATGAGAAAATGGCAGATCAGAATTTTTGTGCAAGGTATTTTGCACTGAGCTGGAAGCTCTTGACAGGGGAATTGTCCACCCAGTTGCGGTGGCTTTCCAGAATGATGGCATCTACCTTCACGGAAAGTGCCTGTGTCATCAGGCTGTCCAGATCCATGTTGCCGGTGCCCAACTCCATACTGTCTGTTTTCAGAATGGGGGTAATGGCGCTGCCGGTGATGCGGGTGCCCCGGTCGTTGATGTGCCACAGCTTCATACGAGGACCAAGCCGCTGCATCCACGCCAAGGCGTTTGCACCGCCCTCGGTGAACCAGTAGCTGTCAAACTCAAAGTTGACGAAGGCTGGATCGGTCTCCTCTAAAAGAATATCGTAAGCGCGCTTGGCTGCGTTCACAGGACGCAGCTCGCAGTTGTGGTTGTGGTAAAGCAGGTGGATGCCCTCTTTTTGCAGGGTCTCGCCCGCCTTGTTCAGACGTTTGGCCAGTTCGTGCATCGTGGCTTCATCGCCGTAATCAAAGCGGTACATCCCGGTGATGACCACATACTCCGTGCCAAAACTTTTTGCTTCCTCGGCCACTGCATGGGCATCCCGTTCCAGACTGCCAAGGTCGGTGTGCAGGCTGACCACCTGAAGGCCTGCTTCCTGCACCAGCTTGTGCCAGTCCAGATTGCCGCCCTTGCCCACCGGCATTCCGGCGGCTTTGGTCAGCAGCTTTACCACAAAGCCAATGGGGTGGATCATAAATCCACATAGTTCAATGCCGTCGTACCCGGCGGCTTTCATGGCGGCAAGGGTCTCTTTGGCCTGCTGTTCGTTGTTCAGTACAGTGCCCAGCATAAACTGCTGCACGGCTTTGATGGGCATGATTTACCCCTCCAGTTTGAATGTTTTGCCCGGCGTGATGCCGTTTTCGTTAAAGCTGTCCACGCAGATGTAGTATTCCTGCCCGGCGGTCAGGGTGGAAAGGGTCACTTCGTCTGCATCGTAGACCAGCCAGCTCAGATAGAGCTTGTCGGGTGCAACGCCATAGCGGACATTGCAGCCCTGTGCGTTTTCGATGTGCTGCCAGCTGATCTTTGCGTCCAGTGCATCCACACGAATCCCGGCGGCTTCTGCCTGTGCAGGCTTTGCGCCCTCGCCGTTGCCGAACACCCGCAGGCCGCTGATGCGCAGTGCCTGCCCATAGGGCAGTTCGCCGCCGGTTACCCGGACATACCGGGCGCGGATGCCGTCGGCAAACTCAAAGTAGCCGTTGGAGCACTCCCGGGCAACCGTTTCGCAAATCGTCCAGTCTGCTCCGGTTACACTGGTCTCTACCGTGTAATGGGAGATCTGCGGCCGGGTCTCGATGTGGCGGGTCTTGCGGGTATCGCCGTAGCTGTCGGCCGGGAAGTCCACCACAAGCTTTTCATCTGCCATATTTACCTGAATGGCGCGGATATCACTCTCTTTGCCAAGGTCCACGCAGAGCCATTCGCCCGGCTCTGTACCAGCGGCGCTCCACCAGCTGCGGCAGTCCTCGTTGACGGCCAGTGCCGGGCTGCTGCCCTCGGCAGTGCTGGAAGCCGTGACCGGCTTTTTGTAGCTCAGAAGCATCCATTCCGGCTGCTGGCTGGCGGCATCGAACTTGCCAGCCGGGATGCGGTGCGGGTAATCGGCAAAGTTCTGGTTGCAGTAGAGAACCCCGTCTTTGTCGAACCCGGCAGGGAACAGCCCCACCCGGCGCTCAAAGTCATAGTTGACGGAAATGCGCATGGTAGAGGCGTGCCACCAGTTGCCATAGCGGTCGGCAATGGTGCTGCCGTGGCCTGCGCCGGTGATGAATCCGCCGGGCTTTGCGGAAAACGGGTTGGATGCCTGCCGCACAAAGGGCCCCAGCGGAGAATTGGAGGTGTATACACCATCGGCGTAAGTGTTGTACTGGGTGCCGGGGCAGGCGTATTGCAGGTAATAGAGGCCGTCATGCTTTGTCATAAAGGCACCCTCAATGTAGGGTTTGCCCACGGCGTTGAACATGGCAGTCAGGCTTTCGGCACTCAGGCCGGGGATGTTTGCCATCTGCGGCGGCAGATCCAGCTTGCCGGTTTCCGGGTTATAGAACTGCTTCATGGACTGGTACAGCACGCTGGCTTCCCGGTCCACAATGCCGTTGTTGCCGGGGCGTTCGTAGCCCAGTACGGTTTCATTGCCGAAGATCAGCTCCTGCTTTTCACCGATGGGGGTCATGGTGTCCGGGTCCATCTCCACGCCGTAGATGGGCGTAGTATTGGAGCAGCCCCAGTAGAAGTACACCCGGCCGTCATCATCGCAGAACAGATCCGGGTCCCAGAAAGCAAAGGGCGCAGATACTTCGGTAAACGGCTCGGTCAGGGGGTCAGCGGTGCGCAGGATGGGACAGTTGCGCCCCTTGCGGCTGGCGCAGAAGTACAGGAAATCGCCCACCTGCCGCACATCGGGGGCATAATCGTAGATCAGCAGATCCGGGTCTGCATGGAAATCCCAGTGCAGCAGGTCGTCCGAATACCAGAAGCCCGCCGACATGGAAACAAAGAGATAATATTTGCCCTTGAAGGATACCAGCGTGGGGTCTGCACCCTCCCGGAAACCTGCTGTACGGGGACCTTCCTTCATGTGCTGGTAACGGTAGCCAAGATCAAGGGGGTTACAATAGGTTTGTTTCATCGAATCACTCCTTGGAAATGCTCTGCAATACACGGTTCAGCTGCTTGATGTCCTCTTCCGAAGCGCCGGCCTGCATCAGCATGGATTCAATGGTCATCCGCCGCATGGCGCGCTCCATCATCGCCACCAGAGCCGGGTTGTCCTTCACGGCGGCGGCAACATCTCCGCGGGCAGCGGCGGCTTTATCAGAGATCTGCTTCAGAATGGGACCAACTTTCGGGTCTGCCGCGGCGGCAGCCATGTTGTCCTTGACCGACCAGCAGCTTTCGTCCAGCTCGCCGTCAAACCAGTTGGTCACGTTCTTGCGGTTGTCCATGGCGTAATCCGGGTTGGGGGCGTCCACCTTGTTCACCAGGATCACGCTGCTGTGCTCACCGGAGCGTGCCTCAATGCTGTGTTTGCCGGTGATGGGCAGCTGGAAGGTGAACACCTTGTCGCCCTTACGGGTCTCCACCAGCTGACCGTCCTTGTACAGCGAGACCTCCGGCAGATTGGAGTAGACCTTGATCTCAGTCACATCCTCGGCGCGGTCTACATAGCGGCTGCCGCACAGGTGCACGAACGGTTCCTTGCTCCAATAGGCCTTGTAGAGATAGAAGGGGTCTTTTTTGAGCTTGCGGTCAAAGGTGACAAGGCCCTTCTGGTTCTCGCCGTGCTTGCCGCCCTCGTCACGGCCATCGGCGGCAAAATCAAACATATTCCACACATGGGTCGCCCACAGCCAAGGACGATCGGCGATCATCTTTGCGATATGTTCATGGTAGACGCACTGGTAGCTCTCGGTGTAGTCGCCTTTTTCCGGGTGGCTGCTCTGGTACTGGGGGTTGGCGTCGGCACCGTACTCCGAAAAGCCGATGCAGCGGTCCGGAAAATCGGCATGGTATTTGTCAAAGAACTCGTCGTTCTGCTCAAGGTCCCCCAGATACCAGCCGAAGTAGAGGTTGTAGCTGTTCACATCGGGAATTTCCAGAATGGGACTGGTGGTCTCCAGCATAAACACGTTTGCCATGGTGGTCTTGCGGGTGGGGTCCAGCTTGTGCGCCAGCTCGTTCAGCAGACGGTGGTTTTCCAGCAGATCCTCGTTGACAGCAGAAGCAGCGGTGATCTCGTTGGACAAGCCCCACACGGCAATGCAGGGGTGGTTGTAGTTCTGGACGATCAGCTCTTCCATCTGGGTCAGGGTGTTGGCACGGCCGTTGGTCATGTGCATGGTGATGTAGGGGATCTCTGCCCAGATGACAAGACCCTTTTCATCACACAGGTCGTAGAAATACTGTGCGTGCTGATAGTGTGCCAGCCGGATGGTGTTGGCGCCCATTTCCAGAATGATGGAGATATCCTCCTCCATCATTTCGTTGGTCAGGGCATTGCCCGCACCCTTACGGTCCTGATGGCGGGAAACACCGCGCAGCGGATATTCCCTGCCATTCAGGATAAAGCCCTTCTGGGGGTCGATCTCAAACTTGCGGCAGCCGAACCGGGCGGAGGTCTCCTCGCCATTGTCCAGCTTGGCAGATACGGTGTAGAGGAAGGGGTCGTCCACGCCATCCCACAGGTGGGCGTTGTTCAGCGTGAAAACAACCTTTGCGGTGCCCTTTTCCACCGGGGCGGTGAGGGTCTGCCCCTCCAGTGCAAAGGTCACGTTCTGTGCGCCCACCACGGCGGCTTCCACGGTGACCTCGGCGGTCTTGGCAGCAAGGTCGGTGACGATGGGGGTCACCTTCAGTGCCGGTGCGCCATTAGCGGGCAGGGCAAAGTGCTCTGCCGGGACAATGTGCAGGGTCACATCCCGGTAAATGCCGCCGTAGAAGGTAAAATCGGCTTTCTGGGGATACACGGTGTCGTTGTCGCGGTTGTCCACGGAAATGGCCAGCAGATTTTCCTCTTTGAGGTGGTCGGTCAGATCTACCCGGAAGGTGGAGTAGCCGCCCTTGTGCTCGGCCAGCTTTTCACCGTTCAGGTAGACGGCGGCGGTCATGGCTGCGCCGTCCAGCTGCAAAACAGCCTTGCCGCCTGCCGGGATGGCGGGCTTTGCCAGGGCCAGCGTATACCAGCAGGTGCCGCGGTAGTAATCGTTGCCGCCGTCCTGACCGTCCACTGCGTTCCAGGTGTGGGGCAGAGCAATGGCCTCACCAATAACAGCGGTGGGGATGCCGGGGTTCTCCTTGGTAAAATGCCAGTCGCTCTGATTCAACAGGATGGTCTTGCTCATGGTAAAAACTCCTTTATATTTATAAAAGATGGATAGAATCAGCAAAACCGAAAGAGCGTATGAGCCCTTTCGGTCTTTGCAGGGTGTTACTGCATCTGTTCTGCAATTACTTCATGACGAAGGGCTTCTTTCTTATCTGCGATGCGCTTCTGGACGTTGACCATTTCTTCCTTGGTCAGCGGGCAGCCCAGCATGGCGATCAGGGTGATGGCCCAGCCCAGCATGGGCAGACCGAACTTGATGGCAAGGGTCATCCAGAAGATGCCGCTGGTGTAGGGATCTGTGGGCTGGGGCATGGTGGTGGTGTAACCCAGAAGGGCGACCGCACCGGTGGCGATGACAGCAGCCACCGAGGTGATGAGCTTGTCCACCAGACTGTAAGTACCAGAAACGACAGCCGGGATATAGCGGCCGCTGCGGTCCAGCTCGTAGTCGATGGTATCAGCCATGTAAGAAGTGTTGGAGGTAGTAATGCACATCATGGAACCGTTCTGCAACAGAGTCAGCAGGACGTAAACGATCATGTTCCAGCTGCCGATCACACCGATCTGACGAGTGTCGGTAAAGATGAAGAACAGGAACAGCACAGAGGCGATGGCCATGCTGACGCAGGTCCAGGTCACGATGCCCTTCTTGCTGCCATTTTTGCCCACATACTTTGCACCGAAGGCCGCAAAGAAGATGGAAGGCACCATGCTGATCACGCCAAGGGTGGTAGCAAGACCCATGTTGCCGATGAGGATGCCGTTCAGCATCGTGTTGATGATGGCCTGGCTGCCTACCTGCTGTGCCAGCTTATCGGAAGCGTTGGAGGCGATGTAGCACTGCAGGGGCTTGTTGTGCTTGAGCACCTCAAGAATATCCGCAGTTTTCAGCGGCTCGTGTTTTTTGCTGGTGCCCTCGAAGTTTTCGGGCTTATCGTAGGCGGAGATACCGGCGCAGACGATCAGGGTGCCGATGCCGGCAATGATCAGCACGATGGTGCAGACCGTGCTGAGGAAATCCTGATTAAAGGTGCCGCCGCACTTGGGCAGGATGACGGTGTAGATCAGCATACTCATGCCCATGGGCACGAAGTAGTTCAGCGCAGTGGTCCAGACACCGATGGTGGGACGCTGGCGGGGATCATTGGTCATGATAGCCGGCAGGGTCTGGGCGGTCATGTTGGTGACGGTATAGCCGATGATGTAAATAATGTAGGTCAAAACGAACACCGGCAGGCCGAAGCCCTTGCTGGAGCACAGGTTGAACATACACAGCAGACCGACAGCCTCGATCAGGTAGCCGCTGATCAGCAGAATGCGCAGCTTGCCGAAACGGGTGTTGACGCGGTCGTAGATGAACGCCAGCATCGGGTCGGTAAAGCCGTCCAGAATGCGGGCCAGCATCAGGATGAGACCGACGGTTGCAGTGGTGATGCCGTAGCCGATGCTGGCCGAGTAACTGGCCATACCGATCAGGGAATAGACGCTCATGCCCACAAAAGCGTTGCAGGCGTAACAGATGATCTGCCAGAGCTTTGCACGGCGGTACTGGACGCCGTCTACTTCACTGGCACTGGGTTTCTTTTGGAACATAATGATTTTCCTCCTTTTTGTGTGAACTGAGTTCCGCTTTTTCTGACACCAGAATAACAGAATGCAACAGCCACTGCCGGATGAAAAACGATAGTTAAGGATAAAAATTCGTGCAATAATTTGTGATGCATGAATTTGCGCCCGCATTCACGATTTATTGTCCCATAGGGGCAAAACAGGTCTGCTACAATAGTCTCAACAAGCAACACGCAGGAAGGGAGAACCATCATGCAGAAATTTGAAAAAAGCTTTTTCATCGGTGCTGCAACAGCAGCCCATCAGGTAGAGGGCAACAATACGAATAGTGACTACTGGGCACAGGAGCAGCTGCCCCATTCCAGCTTTACAGAGCCCAGCGGCATTGCCTGCGACCATTATCAACGGTACGAAGAAGATATCAAGCTCTTGGCCGATGCCGGGCTGAACGCCTACCGCTTTTCTATCGAGTGGGCACGGGTAGAGCCGGAGGAAGGAAAGTTTGCTCCGGAAGCCATCGAGCATTACCGCAAGGTGATCGCCTGCTGCAAAGCGCATGGCGTAGAACCCATCGTGACGCTGCTGCACTTCACCAGCCCGAAATGGCTCATCTGCAAGGGCGGCTGGGAAACCGAAAGCACCGTAGAGGATTTTAAACGTTATGTGACCTATGTGATGGAACAGCTGGGCAGCGAGCTGCGCTATGTCTGCACCATCAACGAGGCCAATATGGGCTTGCAGCTTGCCGCGATCTCCAAGCGGTTCCGTCTGATGGCAGAACAGGCTGCCCAAAATGCCGCATCGGCCGGAAAGTCTGCCGAGGGCACGGTGCAGGTGGGCATGAACTTCCAGAAGATGATGGAAAACATGAAGTATGCTGCCATGGAGAATGCACAGGTGTTCGGCACACCCCAGCCGAAGATCTTTGTCAGCGAGCGCACCCCGGAAGGTGATCTGCTGGTGATGCGTGCCCATGCAGCCGCACGGGATGCCATCAAAGCCCTCTGCCCGCAGATCAAGGTGGGTCTGACCCTCTCGCTGCACGACCTGCAGGCACAGCCCGGCGGCGAAGCCTTTGCCGAGGCCGCATGGCAGGAGGAGTTCACCCATTATCTGCCTTATATCAAAGACGATGATTTTCTGGGTGTGCAGAACTATACCCGCACCCTTTATGGCCCGCAGGGGCAGCTGCCGGCACCGGAGGGCGCAGAACTGACCCAGATGGACTACGAGGTCTATCCGCAGGCACTGGAACACGTCATTCGCAAGGTGGCAGAGGAATTCAAGGGTGACCTGATCGTGACCGAAAACGGCATTGCCACCGCCGATGATACCCGCCGTGTGGCGTTTATCCGGCAGGCACTGGATGGCGTGCAGCACTGCATTGCCGACGGCATCCCGGTGAAGGGATACTTCCATTGGAGTCTGATGGACAACTTTGAGTGGCAGAAGGGCTATGCCATGCAGTTTGGACTGATCGCCGTGAACCGCGAAACGATGGAGCGGACAGCAAAGCCCAGCCTTGCGGTGCTGGGTAGTTACACAGAAAGATAAGCTGCAATAGCAAAAAACAGGCTGCGGAAGATGCTTCTTGCAGCCTGTTTTGGCTCAGCGGGAAAGATGCAGACCATGGACACCATCCGCAACCACGGCGGCGATCACATCAATTTGTTTTTGTGCCAGTTTTGCGTCGGTGTTCAGAAGCCCGGAAAGACCGTTCATTACAAAAATCAGGATCGCACCGACATTTTCATATTGAGAAGGCTCGATGTTATCACTTTTGATCTGTTCCAGAACGGCATCCCGCAAATGCTGTGTAAAGCGGTTCATCGCTGATGCAGGAACCACGCCGAGATAATCGGTCGCCTGCTGGAGATTAGCAAACATCTCCCGCACAAAAGCCTCCGGCGTATCCAGCAGCTGCTGTGCGCCGCCCATATTGTCGCAGACGAGCTGGACCGTTTGCCGCTCCATTTCGGCGGTGAGGGCATCCAGCGTTTCATAGTGGGAATAAAAGGTCGTTTTGTTGATCTCGGCCCGTTCGGCAATTTCTTTGACCGTGATCTTTTCGATCGGCTTCTCCCGCAGCAGGGCAACAAATGCTTTCTGAATGGCACGCTTCGTTTTTTTGACCCGGATATCCATAGAATTCCTCCGTCAATGTATTTCATAAATGGTGCTTAACCAACGCTTTGGACGTGATCCGTTGCTTAAACACCGGACACGCCGGAAACTGCTGATTGCAGCTCCTGCGCCACAGTGTTATTATAGCACCACAGGGATGGATAAGCAACTGATGGTTGCAAATCTGATTCGTAAATACGATAAATCATCGGGAGACCATCCACGATGAAGTGGAATGGCTGAAGCAGAGTAACATGATCTGAGAAAAAGGAGAATGAAAATGATGGATTTTAACAGTGTCAAAGGCAAAGTGGCCATCGTCACCGGCGCAAGCCGTGGCATCGGCCGGGCCATTGCCGAGTGCTTTGGCGAAAACGGCATGAAGGTGGTCTGTGCAGCCCGCAGTGCAGAACAGGGGCGGGCTGTGGCAGATGGCATCTGCGCCAAGGGCGGCGATGCCATCTTTATCCAGACCGATTGCAGCAAGGCTTCTGCCATCAAAGAACTGGTGGATAAGACGGTGACGCACTACGGCAAGCTGGATGGCGTTGTCAGCAACGCAGGCATCGGCATGGGCGGCACACCGCTGCATGAGTATGAGGTAGAGGATTACGAGAAGATCTTCTCCCTGAACAGCGAGGGCGTCTTTGCCGGGATGAAGTACGGCGCAGAGGCCATCCTCAAGAGCCACAGCGAAGGCGGATTCCTCATCAATGTGGCATCGGTGGCGGGTCTTGTGCCCCAGCGTGGACAGGCGCTGTACAGTGCCACCAAGTTCGGCGTGGTCGGCATGACCCGCGCAGCGGCGCTGGATTACGCAGAATACGGCATTACCGTCAACGCTATCTGTCCCGGCTACACCAGAACCAGCATTTTCGGGGATGCACCGGCTGCGGCCATGGACTTTTTTGCATCCGACTGCCCGGCAAAGCGGATGGGCGACCCGGAGGAGTGCGCTGCATTGGCACTTTTCCTTGCCAGCGGTCTGGCACGGTACATCACTGGTGCAGCCATCCCGGTGGACGGCGCACTGTCTGCCGGACACCAGAGCATCAGCAGCTGGAAGCACCCGGAAATTTTGACCGGCGGCAAGCTGAACAGCCAGAGCACGATTGCAGCACTGATGGAAAACGAGGCCGCAAAAGCCATCGTGGAGCAGTACCTGCCCGGTTTTGCCGACAACCAGCAGGCAAAAGCTGCCTACGGCATGACATTTGGCAAGATCGGCCCTATGCTTGGGCTGCCGGAAATGGCGCTGAAAGCACTGCTGGATGCGCTGGACAACCTGTGACCGAAGCAGCTCGGAAAGCCTCTTTGACAGGGGCTTTCGTTTTGCCTGCGTGCGGTTGATTTTTGGGAGGAGACCATGAAAAACGAAGCACTTTTCCGTACCGGCTCTGTCTGGAAATCCATCATTTCCATGGCGGTGCCCTCCATTATCATTATCCTTGTCATGGTGCTGTACAACATGGCGGATATGTTTTTTGTGGGCTGTCTGGGAGATACCGCACAGGTGGCGGCGGTCTCCGTTGTGGGGCCGGTGTTTTCGATCCTTTCGGCAGTAGCGACCATGCTTGGCGCAGGCAGCAGCGCCATCATTGCACGCTGCTTTGGCGCAGGCGAGATCGAGCAGGGCAAGACTTGCTCCTCGCTCTGCTTCTGGAGCAGCTTTTTTCTGGGCGTTCTGGTCAGCATCGGTCTGCTGGTGAGCAGAGTGCCGCTTCTGGGGGTGCTGGGCTCAAATGCAGAATTTTTTCCCTATGCAGAGCGGTATCTTCAGGTCCTTGCACTGGGTGCGCCGCTTTTTATCCTGTCCAACAGCATGGCGATGCTGGTGCGTGCAGAGGGCGCAGTAAAAGAAGGCTTGATCGGCAATCTTCTGGGCACACTGGTCAACTGCATTTTTGACCCGCTGTTCATTCTGGTGCTGAACTTCGGCGTCAGCGGTGCGGCTGCTGCCAGTGTGCTGGGCAATCTTGTGGCAACGGGCTGCTATCTGCGCTACATCGTCAAACACGGCACAGTGCTGACCATTGATCTCCGTCCTGCCCTGAAAAAGCCGCAGATGCTGGGTGAGATGCTGGCCATTGGTCTGCCCAACGGGATCAGCAGCCTTCTGGCAGGGTTTGCCTCCTCCTTCAGCAACCGGCTGCTGGTGACCCACGGCACGGCGGCGGTCGCAGCCATGGCGGCAGCGGGCAAGACGACCATGATCATCAGTATGATCGCCATGGCGATCTGCATGGGGTGCCAGCCGCTTCTGGCGTACAGCTACGGTGCAGGCGACACGAAGCGCCTGAAGCAGCTTTTGAAAGATCTGATCCTGCTGACCGTTGTTTTTGGTGTTCTTGCCGGGGCGGCCAGCTTTGCCGGACGCAATGCCCTGATCGGGATGTTCATCAAGGAAGAAGGAGCATTCCGTCTGGGGACGCAGCTGGTGGTCTATCTGGTGCTGGGCAGCCCGGTGATCGGTCTGACCTATCTGGCAACCAGCCTGCTGCAATCCGTGGGCAGGGCAAGTGGTGCGGTGGTGCTCTCTCTTTTGCGGCAGGGGCTGCTGCTGATCCCGCTGCTGTACCTGATGAATGCGCTTTGCGGGGTGCAGGGCATTGCGGCGGCGCACCTGATGGCAGACGTGGGCGCTGCGGTCATCTCTGCAGGCATTCTGCTGCACTGGCTCCGGGCATCGGTAGAAAAAACAGCAGAAGTATGATATACTGTTTCCATCAATGAGCCGGAGGGATTAGGCATGGATGTTCTCCAGAATATGATGCTGTTTTCCGAGCTTGTCCAGTGCGGCGGAAATGTATATACATGGTGCTATGATGCACAGGGGAAGCTCTTGCGGAGCAACTGCCCGGACGAGGCATTTCTTGCCAGTGCATTTGAACTGTTCGGCTGCAAACAGCGGATGCTGGAGCATGGGGATCGGGACGATGTACCTGTTACCTTGGGGACGGCATTGGGTCTTTTGTGGGGCGCAGCCTTTGAAAAGGAAGAGGAAAACCTGAAGCGTGTCTGGGTCATCGGGCCAGTGTTCTATCAGGATGTGACAATGCGCGGGATCGAGGAAGGGCTGAAATATTACAGCAAGCTGGAGATCAGTGTGGCATGGACGATCCAGCTTTACAAAGCCCTTGAAAAAGTTCCTACCCTGCAAAACACCATTATGAACCGCTATCTGCTGATGATGCACTACTGCCTGACCGGGCAGCGGCTGGAACTGAGCAGTGTGAACAGCAGTGCAGCACAGGACGAACGGCTGAAAAGCGATGCGATTCCCCATGACCGGCATAAGATCTGGATGGCGGAGCAGGGAATGCTGCAAATGGTCCGCACCGGAGACCTGAATTACAAGCAGGCACTTTCCAACAGTATGAGCATAAGCGCAGGCGTGCCGGTGCAGAGCAGCGATGTTCTGCGCCAGAGTAAGACTTCCATCATCGTGTTCACCTCGCTGGTGTGCCGTGCCGCCATTGAGGGCGGTCTTTCCCCGGAGGAGGCGTACTCGCTGGGGGACAGCTACATTCAGACGGCAGAAGCGGCAAAATCGTTGGATGAACTGAGCCCGCTTGCAATGATGATGTACGATGATTTCATTCGGCGTGTCCACAAACACCGGACGAACCCCAACCTCAGTATGCAGATCCAGAAATGTGTGGATTATATCGAGATGAATCTGGACAAAAAGATCGTGGCGGAAGATCTTGCCGCTCTGGTGGGCTACACAGAATACTACCTCACCCATAAATTCAAGGAAGAAACGGGTCTGAGCGTCACGAACTATGTGAAGTTTGCAAAGGTCGAACGCGCGAAGGTTCTGCTGAAAAGCACAACGCTCAGCGTCCGGGAAATTTCCGAGCAGCTTGGCTTTGCCACCCGCAATTATTTCAGTGCAGTCTTTCAAAAGGTCACCGGAAAAACGCCTATGGAGTTCCGGGAAAAATAAAGCAGAACAGGCATCCTGCGATACCACTTGGCGGTATCGGACAGGATGCCTGTTTTGCTAGGATGAAGAAAAATGGGGGAAAATAGCTCAGTTAAGGAACTTCTCGTTCAGGGTCACGCCAAAGTCGCGGGCAATGGCGCGCAGGTCATCGTCGGTGATGGTCTGCCGGATGATGCCGCCGCCCATGGAGAGCACCTTGACGTAAATTTCGGCACTCTTTTCGATGGTGTGGGCCAGACCGAAGGTGATGTCAAAGTCCGGACCGGAAGCAAACAGACCGTGCTGTGCCCAGATGGCTGCCTGATAGTGCTTCATCAGCTCACTGGTGGCCATGGCGATGTCCGCCCCGCCGGGCACCATCCACGGGCAGACACCCACACCCTCCGGGAACACCACTGGGCACTCGGTGGCGCTCTGCCACAGGGCACGGGTGAAGTCCCGGTCGGTCAGAGGCAGGATGTAGGTCAGGGCAATGACATTGGTGGCGTGGCAGTGGTAGATGACGCGGTTTGCGCCATTGGTGGCAGCCTTGCGGACGCTGTGGTTCATAAAGTGGCTGGGAAACTCGCTGGTAGGCTTTGCGCCGCCCTCCAAGCCCCAGACGATGCGCCAGCTGTCGCCCTTTTCGTTGATCTCCACAATGCCGATGCTGTGGACAGGGTCCGGCTCCACGTTGCGGAAGAACTTGCCCGAACCGGTGGTGATGAAATACTCGCCAGCCAGATTATCTGCCTGCACCCCCATGTTCACCCACTCCCGGGGCTGCGGGTCAAAGAAGAGGCGGCACTGTGCCACTTCCTCCTCCTTCATGCGGTAGGTCAGGTTGCCGCCGTTGCGCTCGTGCCAGCCCTGCAGCCAGCCATCGTTGCACATCCGCATAAAACCTTTGACGATATCAATATCCAGAATACCCATCTTCAAACACCTCTCTGTTTTCAAATGCGCTTGCACAGCACATTCTGCTCGTATTTCTTTACTTCCTCAAACCATGCACCGTCCACCGGTACACCGTTCCGGCGGCAGTATTCGTCCCAGACCTCCCCAAAGGGCAGGGTCTTCAGCTCCTCCTGCCGCACCATCAGCTCGGTAAACTGGTTGGTGTCCTGCAGCTCCTTCAGTGCCGCATGGGGGGTACACAAGGCAGACAGCAGCGCCTTTTCCACGTTGCGAAAGCCCACCGTCCATGCGGAAATGCGGTTGATGGAGGCATCAAAGTAATCCAGTGCAATGTTCACCCGGCCGTCCAGACCGCCGCAGCGGACGATCTCCTTGCAGATCTCCTTTGTTTCATCGTCGAACAGTACCACATGGTCGGAGTCCCAGCGGATGGGGCGGGTAATGTGGAGTGCGATCTCCGGGAAGAAGGCAAGCAGGGCAGGAATCTTGTCGCTGACCACCTCGGTGGGATGGTAGTGGCCGTTATCCATCAGGGGAATGCACTTTTCCCGGTTGAAGGCGGCGTAGCTCAGGGCAAACTCGGCGCTGCCCACGGTGTAGGCCTCCACGCCGATGCCGAACACCTTGCTCTCGATGCAGGGCTTTACCAGCTTGAAGTCGTAAGGCTCGCTCAAAATCTCGTCGATGCTGGCCTTGTAGCGGTCGCGGGGGCCTTTGCGGTCCGCCGGTACGTCCTTGAAGCCGTCGCCCGTCCAGATGTTCATGGTGCAGGGCTGACCCAGCTCCTCGGCCAGATACTGGCTGATACGGATGCAGGCCTTGCCATGTTCTACCCAGAATTTCCGGGTCTCCTCGTTGGGGCTGGCAAGAGTCAGCGGGTCGCACTTGGGGTGGGAGAAAAAGGTGGGGTTAAAGTCTGCGCCCAGCCCTCTTGCCTTGCAGAAATCCACCCATTTTTTGAAGTGCTTGGGCTCCAGTTTGTCCCGGTCCACCCACGGGTTCTCCTCGTCAAAAATGGCGTAGGAGGCATGGAGGTTGATCTTTTTGGTGCCGGGGCAGAGGGACAGCACCTTGTCCATATCTGCCATCAGTTCCTCCGGGGTGCGGGCACGGCCGGGGTAGTTGCCGGTGGTTTGGATGCCTCCGGTCAGGGGCTTGGTGGGGTCGGTATCAAAGCCACGAACGTCATCTCCCTGCCAGCAGTGCAGAGAAATGGGCACGGTCTTTAACCGGGCAATGGCGGCTTCGGTGTCCACGCCAATGGCAGCGTAGCGGGCTTTTGCTTCTGCGTAACTCATAGGGTTCCTCCTTCAGAAATGCTCATCTGGATCTTCAAGTTGCCGATGGCGGTGGCCTCGATGGGCAGCGCCACCACCTGCTTTCCGGTATAGTAGGCGGTCAGCTCGTTCAGGGTGGCGTTCTTTGCGCCGCCGCCTGCGATGTAGAGCTTGTCCCAGTGCCGGCCGGTGAGGGCTTCCAGCTCCCGGAAGGCTTCCCCGTAGCAGTACGCCAGCGAATGATAGACGCTGTTGATGAGGTCGGCATCCGTGGCCGGGGCTTCGCCGGTCTCGGCGAGAGCCGTGCGAATCTCTGCGCGCATATCCTGCGGGGCAGAGAAGCGGGCTGCGTTCACATCAAAAATGCGGGTGTAGGTGCTGGTCTTGGCCAGTTCCACCATCTCGGCAAAGGAGATACCCAGCTGCTTTTGCACGCACTGGATGATCCACAGCCCCATGATGTTTTTCAGGTAGCGGATGTACCCCACACCACCCTCGTTGGTAAAGTTGGCGCGGCAGCTCTCCGGGCTGGTGATGGGCTTTGCCAGCTTGACCCCCAGCAAACTCCATGTACCGGAGGACAAAAACGGCGCATCGTCCTGCTCCATGGGGATGCCCTCCACCGCGCTGGCGGTGTCGTGGGTGGCGCACAGCGCTACCTTGGTTTGCCCGCTCACCTCGGCGGCAATGTCCGCCTTCAACGGGCCCAGCACCGTACCGGGAGCGGTGAGCTTAGGGAACATCGCCTCCGGCAAGCCCAAAGCTTTGAGAATCTCCGGGTCGTATTCTCCGGTCTGGGCGTTCACAAGGCCGGTGGAGGTGGCGTTGGTGTACTCCCGCGCTTTCACGCCGCAGAGCTTCCACAGCAGATACTCCGGGATCATCAAAAAGTCCTCGGCCTGCGCCAGCCGTCCGTCTTTTTTGTCGGCATACAGCTGATAAATGCTGTTGAAGGGCTGGAATTGGATGCCGGTGCGTGCATAGAGCTGCGCAAAGGGCAGGATGCTGTGGACTTCATCTAGCACCGCCTGCGTCCGGCTGTCGCGGTAGGCGTAGACAGGGGAGAGGGGCTGACCGTCTTTCAGCAGCACATAGTCCACCGCCCATGTGTCGATGGAAAGGCTCTCAATTTCCGGGAACTTTTCAAACGCTTCCCGGATGCCCTGCTTCACGTTGATAAACAGGCTGTCGATGTCCCATTCCAGATGACCGTCCACCCGCCGGACGCTATTAGGAAAACGGTACACTTCCTCGGTGCGGAGAACGCCGTTCTCCATCCATCCGACAATGTGCCGCCCGCTGGACGCACCAATGTCGATGGCAAGATAGTTTTTGTGCATAATGCGCCTCCTGTGTGGCTTTGACTGCTACCAGTATAGCGGTATAATGCGGGCAATTCCATCCGCAAAGGTGACGCATTCTTTGTGAAAAGTCTACTCTTGCGTTGCAAAGACCGGTGCGCTATACTGAACTTAGAAAGAGAGGAAACAGAAAATGCTGGCCTACAACATGGATGTGACCCCGGAGAGTGTATGGAAACGCACTACCCCCAGCGAAGCAGAGCTGGCACAGCCCTACTACTGCACCGAGGCGGGAGTGTTTTACGCTCAGCAGCATTTTTCCACCGCCCGGACAGATAAGGAAAGTTACATCCTGTTTTATACCCTCCGGGGTGCAGGGCTCATCGAGCAGGGGGAAAGCCATGTGGTGCTCAGCACCGGGCAGGCGCTGCTGCTGAACTGCCGCACCCCGCAGAGCTACTGCACCGCCCCGGGGCAAAGCTGCTGGCATCATTATTGGGTGCATCTGGACGGCGCAGGGGTGGCTGCCATGGAGCCGCTGCTGCTTCCTGGCAAAAAACTGACCCCGGTGCAGCTCACCGGGGTCAAGATGCAGGAATATTTTGAAATGCTTTTAGGGCAGATGGAGCACAGCACCGTGGACAGCATGGTGACCACCGGGCTGGCGCTGCACGAGATGCTGGCGCTGTGCGCCCGGAGCATTCTTGCAGAAGCTGAAACCACCAGCACACGGCAGGTCATTTTGCAGGCAGTGGAGACCATACGCAAACATTACCAGCAGGAACTTTGCCTTGCCGACCTGCTGGCAGAGGCACACATGAGCAAAAGTTATTTTCTGCGGCTGTTCCGGCGGTATATGGGCACGACACCGTATAATTACCTGGTCAACTTTCGCATCACCCAGGCAAAGGAACTGCTTGTCCTTACCGACCACAGTGTCAGCGAGATCGCCCAGGAAGTAGGTTTTGGTGATGCCAGCAACTTTTCCACCCGCTTTGCAAAAGTCACCGGGCAAAGCCCTCTGCAATACCGCAAAAGGGCGTTGAAGCCGCAGGAGGGCACAAGGTGAACAAAGGTTCTTGACCTTTTTGCCGGAGCCATGCTGTATGTGGTGGTGGAGGAACTGATCCCGGAAATAGGGCTTTATGGGGGCGGAATCTTTTCCGCAGGGGAAAAGCGTGGTATACTGAACGCAATGAACCGGAACGGATCAAAGAAAGATGAGGACTGTGAAATGAACATCAAAGAACGGGCAGCACAGGCTGCCGCATGGAAAGCTGCCGGACAGTGCAACTGCGCGCAGGCGGTGCTGAAAGCATTTGAGGATAAGCTGCCGGTGGATGCCGACACCCTGATGAAGCTGGGCGCAGGCTATGCCGCCGGTATGGGCTGCATGGAAAGCACTTGCGGTGCACTCATCGGCGCAGTGATGGTGGCAGGCGTTGTCACCGACGGCAAGGGCACGCCCCGCATTTCCAAGGAACTGTTGCAAAACTTTCAGGAAAAATGCGGTGCTACCATTTGTAAAGACCTGAAGGGTGTGGAGACCGGTGCACCGCTGTGCCCCTGCCCGGAGTGCGTCCGTAACGCTGTGCTGGCACTGGGTGAGGTGCTGGGGGAGTAAGATGAAAAAGGTGTTGTTTGTTTGCCACGGCAATATCTGCCGCAGCCCCATGGCGGAATTTGTGATGAAGGACTTAGTGGAAAAGGCTGGGCTTTCTACGCAGTTTGAAATTGCCTCAGCTGCCACAAGCACCGAGGAGATCGGCAACCCGGTCTATCCGCCTGCCCGGCGCAAACTGGCAGAGCACGGCATCTCCTGCGCGGGTAAGACAGCCCGGCAGATGACCCGGCGGGACTACGAGACTTACGATTATCTTATCGCCATGGATCACAACAATCTGCGGAACATGGCCCGCTTTGTGGGCAGTGACCCCGACCACAAGGTGTCCTTGCTGATGGATCACACCCGCCGCCCCGGCGATGTGGCAGACCCGTGGTACACCGGGGACTTTGAAGCTACATGGCAGGATGTGCTGGAGGGTTGCACCGCCCTGCTGGAAAAACTGCGATAAAAAGGGGAAGGCTATGACAGAACGTTATTGCGAAGGTGAACGGTTTACCGGCCTGTCATTTGCAGGGGAAGCCTTTGAAAGCTGCGATTTTGCGGACTGCGTATTTGTGGACTGCTCTTTTTCAAAATGTGAGCTGGACCACACCACCCTGAACGAGTGTCGGTTCGTGCGGTGCGAGATCACCGGGCTGCGGAGCGTGTCCTCCTCAGTGCAGTCGCTGGATTTTGAGGACTGCCGCCTGCAGGAGATCGAGTGGGCGCCGTTGCTGTCAAACGGGGCCTTCCCGGACCCCATCCACACGCTGAAGGACTGCAGCCTGAAATACAACACCTTTACCGAAATGAACTTCAACCGCTTCGATTTTTCAAACGGAAACGAGATCGTAGGCTCCATGTTTGCCAAGTGCGAGATGCAACTGGCAAGTTTCAAGGGCACAGAGCTGCACGAAACGGAGTTCTACCAGTGCGATCTGCGCAAAGCGGATTTCCGGGACGCCACGGGCTATAAGGTGGATATTCTGGGCAGCCGCATGAAGGATGCCAGGTTCTCGCTGCCGGAGGCGGTAAATCTGCTGGCTGATTTGAAGATCAAGCTGTCCTGAACAGGGAGGGCAACGGCTACACCGCCGACAAGCTGACCTTGCAGGATCTGGAAGCCGAGTAAGACATAATAAAATAAGTGAAAAGGGAGCTCTGCCCGGACATTGGTCCGGGACAGAACTCCCTTTTTTGCTTTGTGTTTCACGAAAAAAGACCTGATACACCGACAAGGACAAGGCAGAAAAACACCTTGCCTAGGTCTGCTGCTTTCGGCAGAACGACAGAAATTTTCTTTAAAATTTGTGCAATTTTCAACGGAAGCAAAGTGACCGGCAGTCAACACTTTATTATTTTAACACGGTAAAGGCTTTTTGCGGCTTCTCCTGTCGGAAATGTATCCAAAAGCTGTTCGCGCTTTAGTCATACTCATTTGACAGAAACTGCTTTTTTCGGTATCCTGTCCGTATCACGAGGACGGCGGGCAGAAAATACCCGCTTTTTTTCGTTTATTCTGTATTTATAGGAAGGACAATCTATGGCAACCATGAAAGATATCATCCAGAGCCCGCTGCTGCTGGCGCTGGTCATCGGCGGTCTTTTGTACATTTCCGCATTCTCGCTGGTCTACTTCAAAAAGGCCTACGACCACTGTTTGGAGTTGGGCATCACCCGCAAGGAACTGAGCAACGTGATCAAATCCAGCCTTATATTTTCCGTCGTGCCCAGCCTTTCCATCGTGGTGGGTCTGTTCGTGCTCATTGCGGTGCTGGGCAGCGTGTGGGCATGGTGGCGGCTGTCGGTCATCGGTTCTCTGTCCTACGAGACTATGATCTCCAGCTCCATTGCGCAGGTGCTGGGCTATGCATCCTCTGCGGAAATGCTGGAAAGCGCCACCGGACGGCAGTTCGGCGTGGTGATGATCCTGATGAGCGTGGGTATGCTGAGCGGTTTCCTGATCCTGCTGCCCCTCGGCAAAAAGCTGTGCAAGAGCGTGGACCGCTCTGCAGCCGAAAACGGCGGCAGCACCTGGAAAAACGTGCTGTCCGGCGTGTTCATGCTTGTGATGTTCTCGGTATACATTCCCATTCTGCTGTTCACTGACAATGTGCAGGCTGCCGTTATGATCACCGGTCTTGTGATCGCCATTGGTGTGGGCGTGCTGGCAAAGCGCCCGGGTCTTGCATGGCTCAATAACTTCGTGATGGCATTCTCCATGCTGGGCGGTCTGATCTCGTCGCTGGCGTGGGTACGGATTTTCGGTTGAGGAGGGAAACGGACATGAGCAAAGCAAAGATTGAGACCAAAATGGACTCCTTCCAGAGCTGGGCGCACCGCTGGGGCCGTGTGGGTACTCTGATCGCCCTCATTTACATGGTGGCGCTGCCCTTTGTGGTGCTGGCTGCCTACGACAGCATCCCGTCTCTGGGCGAGGTGTTCAACGTGAACACCTTTTCCATCCTGCTCATCTACATCCCGGTGGGCTTTTCGGAAGCACTGAGCTACACCCCCATTCTGGGCTGCTCGGCCTATCTGGCCTTCATCACCGGCAACATTATGAACCTGAAGCTCCCGGTGGCGGCAAACGCCATGAACCTGACCAAAAAGCAGCCCAATACCCCGGAGGGTGAGGCCATTGCCTCGGTAGCTGTTGCGGTCTCCTCCCTGATGACCGTTGCCATCCTGACGCTGGCAGCGGTGTGCGCCTCCTTCATCAGTCCGGTATTCGAGCTGCCCGCCGTCAAGACAGCCTCCGGCTACCTGCTGCCGGCCCTGTTCGGCTCCATGGCGCTGGGCCTGTTCGCCAGCTCGTCCAGTGGCAGCAAGGTGGTCAAGGGTGGCATCAAGGGGGTGCTTCCGGTGCTGATCATCATGACGGTGCTCTCCCTCGCCGCACGCCTTGCGGGCTACGGTTCCGTGCTGGGCGGACTTGTGGGCATCTTTATCATCGTGATGCTGCCCATCGGCATCCTGACTTCCTATGTGCTGTGGAAGAAGGGCAAGATCCAGGTAGTGGACAAAGAGCAGAAGTAAAGCAATCGGAACGGTCTGGATCCTGTATGGTACAGGGCTCAGGCCGTTTTGCTTTCATTAGGGGGGCAGGGGTGACTACTCCGCACCTTCCGAAAATTGACAAATAATTCTCAATTTTAGTATTCTCAACGAGGCCATTGAGCAGATCAGCTTTCAGGCTACGAAGGCCCGAGCCTTTGCCGCTGGCAGATAAAGGCATAGAATAACAAAAAAGTCTGAACTGAGGCATGAGCCACCGGTTCAGACTTTTTTCATACTATGAAAACACCAGCTGCTGCGGATAGCAGCGTGCAGTTCAATTTGTTATCAGCACTCGTCGTACTGTTTTTGCAGATATTGCAGGCACTGGACTGCGTTTTCCGGGGTGGTGTTCTCCAAGGTGGCGAACACATAGGGCTTCTGTTCCTTGGCAAACCGCAGAATGGTGCGGTAGTCGCCCATACCGCCCTGTCCGGCACCGGTGGCAGCCAGCTGCCCGTCGGCGTCCTGCAGCAAAAAGTCCTTGAAGTGGATCATGGCCACATCCTTGCCCAGCAGCTCAATGGTCTCGGCGAACACTTCCTCCCGCTGGTCTACGTTTTCCATGTTCAAAAGGTTCACCGGGTCGAGCAGAATCTGCAGATTGGGGCTGCCGATCTCGTCCAGCACGGTGCGGGCGCGGCGGGCGTCATACACAATGTGTCTGACCACCGGCTCAATGGCAATGGTCACGCCGTATTGCTCGGCGCAGCGCACCACCGGCTTGAAGTTCTTGATAAAGGTGGCAAGGGCGGCATCGCTGCGGCACTCCGGGCAGAACTTGTACTCTGCGTTGGGTGCACCGGTCTCGGTGCCCACCATGCCGCAGCCCAGCAGGCTGGCAAAGCGGATATGCGCGTAGTACTTTTCCTGAATGGCGTGCAGAGCATCCGTATCCGGGTGCGCCAGATTCAGGTAGTTGCCCAGCACCGCAATGTCCAGCTCGTTTTTGGCAAACAGGCGGCGCAGATAGGCCGCGTAGCCGGGGGTGAGGGCAGAGGGGGTGTTGGGCACCTCCTTCAGGGATTTGCTCAGCGCCAGATGCACGCAGGAAAAGCCCTTCTGGCGTACCAGCGGCAGCACCTGTTCGATGGGCAGCTTTTCTGCGTCGTGCAGACGTAGACCGAATTGGATCATGCTTGGTTCCTCCTTTGATATGGGTGCATTTTTACCATTATACACCAAAACTGTCTGCGAAGGAACACCTTAAAATCTTTGCAGTGCAGCCGGGGAAAAAGAAAACCGCCCGGAACTCTAAGGATCCAAGCGGTCATCTTTGGAGCTGGTGACAGGAGTTGAACCTGCAACCCACTGATTACAAATCAGTTGCGCTGCCATTGCGCCACACCAGCAAAGATTGCTAAAATAGTATAACACAGGCACGGCCATTTGGCAAGGATTGTTTTTTTGCAGGGGATAATAATGCCGGAAAACAGACAAAGATGATAGAAAATAATACACGAGTATAAAAATATACTACAAATTTAAACAATTTTGCATTGCAAATTTTTTGACGATGTGCTATGCTGAAACGTAGAGGAACGCCGCCGGAAAGGCGGCTGCAAACAGATTTGGAGGATTTGTATTATGGCTGACCGCATTGTTCTGAATACCATCTCCTACCACGGCCACGGTGCCATCGAGAACATCGTTCCCGAGCTGACCGCCCGTGGCTACAAGAAGGCTTTCGTCTGCTCCGACCCCGACCTGATCAAGTTCGGCGTTACCAAAAAGGTCACCGACCTGCTGGATGCCGCAAACTTTGCCTACGCTGTTTACAGCGAGATCAAGCCCAACCCCACCATCGCCAACGTACAGGACGGCGTGGCTGCCTTCAAGGCTGCCGAGGCTGACTGCATCGTGACCATTGGCGGCGGCTCCTCCATGGATACCGCAAAGGCCATCGGCATCATCATCAATAACCCCGAGTTTGCGGACGTCCGCTCTCTGGAAGGCGTTGCCCCCACCAAGAAGCACGCGGTGTTCACCATCGCAGTGCCCACCACCGCCGGTACTGCTGCCGAGGTCACCATCAACTACGTCATCACCGATGTGGAGAAAAAGCGCAAGTTCGTCTGCGTGGATACCAACGATATCCCCGAGATCGCTGTGGTTGACCCCGATATGATGTCCTCCATGCCCAAGGGTCTGACCGCCGCCACCGGTATGGATGCGCTGACCCACGCCATCGAGGGCTACATCACCAAGGGCCACTGCGTCATCTCCGATATGTTCCATCTGGAAGCCATCAAGCTCATCAGCCAGAGCCTGCGCGGCGCTGTGCAGAACACCCCGGAGGGCCGCGAGGGCATGGCTCTGGGCCAGTACATCGCCGGTATGGGCTTCTCCAATGTGGGTCTGGGCATTGTCCACTCCATGGCACACGGCCTGTCTGCCCTGTATGACACCCCCCACGGTGTGGCCTGCGCCATCCTGCTGCCGGTGGGTCTGGAGTACAACAAGAGCGTTGCCGGCGAACGTTACCGCGCCGTTGGCAAGGCGATGGGCGTTGTGGGCATCGACGAGATGAACGACGTGGAAGCCGCTGATGCTACCATCGCCGCTGTCAAGCAGCTGTCTGCTGACGTTGGCATCCCCACTAACCTGAATGGCATCCTGAAGGAAGAGGACATCCAGTTCCTCGCTGAGTCTGCTTATGCAGATGCCTGCCGCCCCGGTAACCCCCGCGACACCAGCGTGGAGGAGATTGTGGAGCTGTACAAGAGTCAGCTGTAAGCTGTAAAAAATGACCCTGAGAGCCGCTGCACCGTGTTTGTGCAGCGGCTTTTTTAGCGGAATGATGCGTTCGTAAAATGAAATCCCGCGCCAATTGTAACATTTTTCCGCTGTCCTCTTGTATAAACCGGCGCAAGCGAGTACAATCAGAGCATAAAATTTGAAGGCGAGGAAAGCGCGATGACACTGAATTTCTACACGCTGGGCGTGCTGTATCTGGTCTATTCCTTCCTTGGGTGGGTAGGGGAGACCGTGGTGGCTACCTTCCGGGGCAAGCGGTTTGCAAACCGCGGCATGGCGGCGGGGCCGTTCTGCTTTGTGTATGGCACAACGGCCATCCTGATGGCAGTGGGCTTTGCAGATATGCGCACAAAGCCCGTGATGTTGTTTGTGGCCTGTATGCTCACGGCTACCGTGGTGGAGTGGCTCACGGCAAAGCTGCTGGAGCGGCTGCACAACCGCAAATGGTGGGATTACTCCGATAAAAAGTTCAACCTGAACGGCTACGTCTGCCTGCAATACTCGGTGCTGTGGGGCGCGCTGGGCATGGTGACTGTGCTTTGGGGCAACGGGCTGCTGTTGCGTCTGTGCGCCCTTGTGCCGGACTGGCTGCTGCATCCGCTGGTGTGGGCTGCGCTGGGCATCGCGGCGCTGGACCAGCTGGGCTCGGCGGTTCTGGTGGGGCGGTATGCGGCGCAGCACCCGGTGCTGGAACAGCTGAACCAGAAACTGGAGGCGCGCTCCGACACCTTGCGCCGCCGCATTGCCGTGTATGTGGAAAAGCGCATCCAGCGCGCCTACCCGGAGGCCGCCCGGCAGCAGCCCACGGCAGTGCAGAAGGGAAAAGCCGACTTCCTCAGCGCGGCAGACCTGCTGTGGCTGTTCGTCATCGGGGCGTTTCTGGGAGATCTGGTGGAGACAGTGTTCTGCCGCCTGACCGCCGGGGTGTGGATGAGCCGTTCCAGCTTGGTATGGGGGCCTTTCAGCGTGGTGTGGGGGCTGGCGCTGGCCATGGCTACCGTGCTGCTGCGGCAAAATCAGGATAAAAGCGACCGCTATCTTTTTGCCTTCGGCACGGTGCTGGGCGGCGTATATGAATATGTGTGCAGTGCCGTCACCGAGCTGTTGTTCGGTACCGTGTTCTGGGATTACAGCAAGTTCAAGTTCAATCTGGGCGGGCGTATCAACCTGCTGTACTGCTTTTTCTGGGGCATTGCGGCGGTGATGTGGATGCGCTACGGCTATCCGCTGGTGCTGAAGCTGATGAAAAAGGTGCGCAGCCATATCCGTCCGTGGATGACAGCGGCACTGGCGGTGTTCATGGCGGTGAATATGCTTACCAGCGCGCTGGCACTGGCGCGGTACGATGCCCGCACCAGCGGCGAAGCGCCCAACGGACAGCTGGAAGTGTTCCTTGATGAGCATTTCGACAACGCCCGCATGGAGCGCATTTACCCCAACGCCAAAAAAGTGATCAAGGCAGAATAAATCCCATATTTCCCCTTGCGCTTTTGCCGGAAAACAGGTATAATATTCTCTGGATAAAAGGGAGTAAGGGGCGTACCTTGGTTGAAAAACGGGTGCGCTGTGCTGCAGCGACAGTCCCGGCAGAAATGCCCGATGCAGCACCGGATGCTTGAGACTTTTATCACATTTCCCCGTTCCGGGCAAGATGTGATAAAGGTCTTTTTTTTGTGCCTCTGCTGCCATCACTTGAAAAAAAGGAGAAATATTATGCTGATCCCTGTTCTGTTGTTTATCGTGGGTCTGCTGTGCCTGATCAAGGGCGGCGACTGGTTTGTGGACGGTGCCACCGGCATCGCCCGCCGCTTCCATGTGCCGGAGCTGCTCATTGGTGCCACGGTGGTGTCCATCGGTACCACCCTGCCGGAGGTCATGGTGTCCACCACCTCTGCCCTCACCGGTCACGGCGAGATCGCCTACGGCAACGCCATCGGCTCGGTCATCTGCAATTCTGCACTGATCGCCGCCATCACCATTGCGGTGCGCCCGGGCAAGGTTGACCCCAAGAGCCTGCGCACCCCGGTGGCCTTCTTCTTTGTGGCTGCCGCTTTCTATGCCGGTGTGGCCTACACCACCGGCTCCTTCACCCGCCCGGTGGGTCTGATCCTGCTGGCCATGTTCGTGGCTTACATCGTGTGCAACGTGCTGGCTATGAAAAACACCCCCGCCCCGGAAGAGGAGGAGCAGGCTGAGGAAGGCCCCTTTGCCAAGGAGTTGGGTCTGCTGGTCATCGGCGCAGTGCTCATTGCTGTGGGCGCTGACCTGCTGGTGGACAACGGCACCCTCATCGCACAGGCGCTGGGCGTGCCGGAGTCGGTCATTGCGCTGACCTTTGTGGCACTGGGCACCTCGCTGCCGGAGCTGGTCACTGCCATCACCTCGCTGGCTAAGGGCCACGGTGCGCTGTCGCTGGGCAATGTCATCGGTGCAAACGTGTTTAATCTGGTGCTGGTCAGCGGCGTGTCCGTCACGCTGGCACCCTTCAGCATCCCGCAGAACTCCACCATCGCAGGCATGAACGCCTCGCTGGTGATGGATATCCCGGTCATGTTTGCCGTGATGCTGCTGCTCACCCTGCCCGCTCTGATCAAGGGCAAGCTGAGCCGCCCGCAGGGCATTGCACTGCTGTGCATCTATGCCGCCTTCTGCGCCGTGCAGTTCAGCATCTGATCTGTTGTAAACGTAAAATATTTAAGGCTGCTGCACAGAGTTTTGTGCAGCAGCCTTTTTATGTGGGACGATTCTGAATGCGCTCCGCGTTCGCTTTGCGCATATTCAGCGGAAAGATTATTTATAATTTCGCGTTTGTCGCACTCTGCGGAGTGCGACAAACGCTATTTTCATAGGAGGGGTTTGGAACGAACTCCCTCAGTCAAAGCCTGACGGCTTTGCCAGCTCCCTCCTAGAGGGAGCCTCTGGCGCGCCCGGGCACTTTGCACTTTAGCCAAAAACTATACCGCCATGCCAAAGGCCCTATCTCAGAGGACGACTTCCCCCGGCCGGGGGAAGATGTCGCCGCAGGTGACAAAAAGGGGAATCTGTCGCCATAGGCGACTGGGGGAGTTCAGCGGCGTGCGCCCTCCCCGTCATCTCTGCGCGATGCCACCTCTCCCAAAGGGAGAGGCAAGAGCACCACCGGAAGCTTTCTCGTTGCGCCTAATACTTTAGCAACGGACTTTAAACCTTGGCTCTCCCAAGGGGAGAGCTGGCGCGGGAGCGCCTGAGAGGGCGAGGCAAAACCCTGACGGCTTTGCCTGAGAGGGTAAAAAAAGTGGGTCAGAAGCGCCCACAGGCGTTTCTGACCCACAAATAGAACGATATTTTTGTTTTACAGCTGGCAGGCGGTATCGTAACCGGTGCGGATGGCGTTGGAGATATCCGCAGCCTTACCGGCGGCATCGCCGATGGAATACACCGGGATGCCGGCAGATTCCAGCGCAGCAGCGTCAAATGCGTTGGAGCGTGCGCCCATGGCCAGCACGATGTAATCGCAGGGGATGGTCACCTCTGCGCCGTCCTTGTTCTCGCAGACGACGGCGTCCATGCGGAATTCCTTGACCTTGTGGCTGGGGTACTGCTCCACGCCGTAGGTCTTGTAGTTTTCCAGCAGGGTGGGCAGAATGGTGGTGCTCTCGCCTGCGGCGATCTTGTCCATCATCTCGATAACGGACACCTTGCAGCCGCGGGCAGCCAGATACTCTGCGGTCTCGCAGCCTACCATGCCGCCGCCGATGACAGCCACCGTGCCGTACACCTGCTGCTCACCGGCCAGCACCTTCCACGCGTCGGCAACGTTCACGCTGTCAATGCCGGGGATGCGGGGTGCGGCGCTGTGTGCGCCCACAGCGTTGATGACGGCCTCGAAACCGGCGTCCTTCAGCTGCTCTGCGGTGCGGGTCTGACCCATGCACAGGTGCACACCGGCGTTGCAGACAGCGTGGATCAGGTCCTGTGTGGCACGGCGCATCTCCTCCTTGCGGGGAGGTACGCAGGCAATGTTCAGCTGGCCGCCCAGAGTGGTGGTCTTTTCAAACAGGGTCACGTCATGGCCGCGCAGCGCTGCCACGCGGGCGGCTTCCAGACCGGCAGGGCCGCCGCCGAGGACGGCGATCTTCTTTTTCTGGGCTGCGGGCTGGATGCTGCGGGTGTTCTCGTAGCCATTTTCCGCGTTCAGCACGCAGGAGAGGAACTGACGGTTCTGGATGGCATCGGTGCAGCCCTTGTTGCAGCTGATGCAGCGGCGGATATCGCAGGCCTTCCCGGCAGCGATCTTGGTGCCCCAGTCGGGGTCTGCCAGCAGCGGGCGACCCATGGCAACTATGTCGGCCATGCCGCTCTCGATGACACGCGCAGCCATGTCGGCGTCCACGATACGACCCACGGCGCTGACCGGCACATTGACGGCTTTTTTGATGTCCCCGGCGATCTTGACAAAGAAGCCGTAGGGCTGTACGCCCATGGGAGGAATGGTGTCGGCCATGTTGCCGGTGTGGTTGGCCTGTGCAACGTGGAACATATCTACGCCGTCCTCTACCAGCCACTGGGCAAACTGCACGGCGTCGGCTTCGTCAATGCCGCCCTTGCCGCGCTGCGGGGTGACGATGGACAGCTTGTAGTCGATGACCATATCCGGCACAGCCTTGCGGATGGCGCGGGTCAGCATACGGGCAAAGCGGACGCGGTTCTCCAGACTGCCGCCGAACTTATCGGTGCGGTGGTTCATGCGGGTGGAGCACAGGCAGCCGTTCAGGCGGTCGCCGTGGATCTGGATGACGTCCACACCGGCCTTCTGGGCACGCACTGCGCAGGCGCACATCTTATCGATGATGGACATCAGCATCTCCTCGCTGGCCTCATCGGTAAAGAACATCATGTCGTGGTGCAGGCGCTGACGCATCTCGTCAAACTTCTTCTGCATAAACAGGCTGTTGATGGCGTCCACATCGTACTCCGGGTGGAAGATCTGGATGCCCAGCTTGGTGCCGTAGGCGTGCACGCTGTCGGCCAGTGCCTTGAAGGCAGGAATCTGGCTGTCGTCAAACAGCTTGGGGGTGGGAGAAAAGCTGTTGATGGGCGCCACATCGCCCATAACGATGTAGCCCACGCCGCCCTTTGCCAAACGGGTGTAGAAGCCCATGTCCTGCTCGCTGATCATGCCGTTTTTCTCGTAGCCGGTGGTCAGCGGGGGGAACATGATGCGGTTTTTAAAGGTCTGTCCGCCCACCTCGATGGGCTGCAGAATTACGTTTTCCATACAAAAGCCTCCTTGCAGATACGCTTTGCTTTACAGATTTGCTTTGATGAATGCTGCGGTCTTTTTCTCCACGGTGGCACGGGCTGCCAGCGTAGCAAAGTTGTGGCCACCGCCCGCAATGGTGTCCACCTCGGGTGCGGTGTACACCTGTGCGTAACGGCTGCAGGTGCCCTCGTCCACCAGACGGTCATCGTCGGCGCGCAGCAGCAGCACCGGGCCGTTGTAGCCCTTGGCCTCGGTAAAGGGATCGGGGTGCTTGGCCATCTCGTAGTTAAAGGCCATCTTGTAGCACAGACCCTCCATGTCGGTGTAGTCCTTGCCGGTCTGCACAACGCCGTCGGCACGCTGTGCGCAGCCGAACCACATCCCGGCGCCCGGGCACAGCAGGATCAGGCCGTGGGGCTGAATGACCGGTGCGCAGGAAGCGGCAATGTAGCCGCCCATGCTCTGGCCGGAGAGGAACAGCTTTTCGCTGTCCACATAGGGCTGCTCAGCTGCCCATGCAAAGATATCCTGTGCATCGGTGTGCAGGCCGTCGAAGCTCATATCCTCGAACTCGCCGTCGCTCTCGCCGTTGCCGTAGAAATCGAACCGGGCGCTGCCGATGCCCTGCGCTGCCAGAGCGCGGGACAGGTGGGTGTACATGGACTTGTAGCCGCTGCAGCTGCCGGCAAAGCCGTGCAGGTGCACCACAAAGGGTACCTTGCCCTCGGTATCGGGCAGGGTCACGATGCCGCGCAGGGTGTGGCCATTGCGGTTTTTAAACTGGACCTGTAAAATCTTCATGGTTTACTTGCTCTCCTTTGCGGCGCGGCGAGCCTTCAGCTCGGTCAGCATCTCGGCAGTCTTCTGCTTGGTCAGGGGGTAGACGAAGAACAGGATGGCAACTGCAATGCCGTAGCCCAGGAAGTAGACGCCGGTGTAGCTCTTCCAGATGGCGTTCACAACGCCTGCGGTCTGCACAGCGCCTGCGGTCACGTTGTAGCCGATGGCACCCAGCACAAAGCTGGACAGGCTGCCGGAAATGGCGCTTGCAAGCTTGCGGAAGAAGGAGTAGGTGGAGTAAACGATGCCCTCGTTGCGCTCGCCGGTCTGCAGCTCATGGTAGTCGATGGCGTCGTTGACCATAGCCCAGATCAGCACCTGCATGCCGGAAGCGCCCAGATAGCAGATACCGTTGATGACGATAAAGACCACGGGATTATGGACGGGGAAGAAGAACAGGATGCCGAACACGATGGCGGCAAAGCCTGCGCCCATGCAGCACCACTCCTTCTTGCCGAACTTGTTGGCAAGAGGCTGGGTGATGGCAAAGGACAGCACAGCGTACAGAACGCTCAGCATACCGGAGACAGCCTGAATTTTAACGTTGCCGAAGAAGTCCTTATACAGGTAGGTGTTCAGGCCGTTGACCACGGAAGCACCGATCATGCCGGTGAGGCTGAAGAACATAACGCCCAGCAGAGCCTTATTGTGAGAGATCTCCTTGAGCACGTGCAGGTAGTTCAGCTTTTCGCCCTGCGGACGCTCGGGCACTTCCACGCGCTCCTTGCACCACACGCAGGTGATCTGCAGGCACAGCAGGCCCAGCATAGCGCAGATGCAGGCCAGCATCAGGAAGCGGCCAGCCACGGGCTTGTTGTCCACATACAGGAACAGGGGGCCGATCATGACCATGACTGTCATGAAGATGGTGCCGCCAAGGCTGCGGTAGCGGGACAGTGCGGTGCGCTGGCTGACATCATCGGTCATCACGCTGGACAGGGTGCCGAAGGGCACGTTGACGCAGGTGTACAGCGCCTCGTACAGAACGTAGGTGACGAACATGTAGGCCAGACGCAGGCCGTAGTTGATGTTGCCCACATTGACAAAGCCCAGTATGCACAGCACTGCCATGGGGAAGGAGAAGGCGCGGATCCAAGGGATGAACTTGCCGCCCTTGGTGGCCTTGCGGGAGTCCACGATGGCACCGATGATGGGGTCGTTCACGGCGTCCCAGATCTTGGTGACCAGCAGCAGGATACCCACATGGAAGGGGTTGACCTGCAGGATCAAGGTGTAGAAGATCGACAGATACATGGCACGGTACTGCTCAGTAAAGCAGCAGCCCAGATCGCCCAGTGTATAGCCGATCTTGTCCTTCATGGAGAAGGGTCGGACGGTCTTTTTCTGGTCCATTGTGTTTTATCCTCCTTAAAAACAGTGAAACCACGAGACTTTTCGCACAAGTCTCTTTTCTACGCTTTGCATTATACGTTAATTTTACATCAATACATATCCAAAAAATGATTGAAAACTATCACAAATTGATGTATTATGCAATTATAACAGTTGTACTTTTCTGTTGTGTACAACAAACTGTCGCACATGACAGTTTCACGGAGGTTTTTTTGGTGAACTATACAGTCAAGCGTTATTTTTTTGAGCAGAGCGCCGTCCGGGAATTCTATTCCGGCGCGTATTATGATTTGTTTCTGGTCATGCGGGGCAGCGGCGTGTTCCGGTGCAGCGAGGTGGTGCTGCCCGCACAGCAGCAGAATCTCATCATCTTCAAGCCCGGTCAGGGCGGCAGACTGGAATACGCCGGTGCTTACGGCCCGCTGGAACTTATTCGGGTGCAGCTGTCCCCCCAGACGCTGGCGCAGCTTTCGGACGCGGACACCGACCTTGAAAAAAGCTTCAACGTGGTGCCCTTCCGGCAGGTAGCCGTCCGCCCGGACAGCCAGATCTATATGCTGCTGAAAAACCTTGCCCGGAAGTTGCTGATGCTCCCGCAGGAGCGCACCCAGTTCGGTGCAGCGGTATTCGAGCACGGTATTCTGCAAATGTTCGTGGTGCTGGCGCTGCGTGCCTGCATCCATGCAGAGTTCCACACCGCATCGGTCAGCCGCCACCACCTGATGCTGGACGAGGTGTTTTTGTTTATTCAGGCGCACCTTACCGAGGAGCTGACGCTGGAACGGCTGGAGAAGGAGTTTTTCGTTTCCCGGGAACATATTGCCCGGGAATTCAAACGCCAGACCGGGCAGACGGTGCACCGCTATATCGTAAAGGCGCGGTTAGACCGCTGCTGCACCCTCATCGAGCAGGGGCTGCCCATCACCGAGGTGTACAAGACCAGCGGCTTTGGCGGTTACAACCACTTTTTCCGCGCCTTTAAAAAGGAGTACGGCATGACCCCCAAGGAGTACTTCCAAACCACCCGGCAGGACGCCCGGGGATGAATTTTGCAAAAGCAGCGCCGTCTGCGCCTGTGAAAAAAGCCGCCCGGGAAAATCCGCAGATCCTCCCGGGCGGCTTGCTTATCCTATTTTTTCTTTTACTTGCGGCGGGTGAGGCAGTTCAGCGCCATCACAACCAGCACGAGAAAGCCGATGACCAGCAGGATACCGGTCATGCCGATGAGCATCATGGGCAGGGTGGTCATCCAGGAAGAAAGATGAAGCATAAAGGCACCTCCGTTAAGCCATCAGGGAAAGGATCAGTCCGCCGGCAAGGACGGATGCGATCTGCCCGGAAACGTTGACGCTGATGGAATACATCAGCAGGAAATTCTGGTTGTCCTCGGCCAGACCCATCTTGTTGACCACGCGTCCGCTCATGGGAAAGGCCGAAATGCCTGCCGCGCCGATCATAGGGTTCAGCTTTTTGCCCTCGGGCAGGAACAGGTTCAGCAGCTTGGCGAACAGCACGCCGCCAGCGGTATCAAAGATAAAGGCCACAAGACCCAGTGCCATGATGAGCAAAGTGTCCGGACGGACAAACTTGTCGGCGGTCATCTGCCCGGCTACGGTCAGACCCAGCAGCAGGGTGATGAGGTTTGCCAGTACGTTCTGGGCGGTCTCGCTCAGGGAGTTCAGCACCCCGCATTCCCGCAGCAGGTTGCCGAACATCAAAAAGCCCACCAGCGCCACGCTGGCCGGAGCCACCAGACCGGCGACCACCGTGACCACAACAGGGAACAGGATCTTGGTCAGCTGGGTGACGTTGCCTTTTTCGTAGGGCATACGGATGCGGCGCTCCTTCTGGGTGGTCAGCAGCCGGATGACCGGCGGCTGCACGATGGGTACCAGCGCCATGTAGCTGTAAGCCGCCACCATAATGGCGCCCAGATACTGGGATTTCAGGGTGTTTGCCACAAAAATGGCGGTGGGGCCGTCTGCTGCGCCGATGACAGCAATGGACGCGGCGTCCTTCATATCAAAGAAGAACCCGGCCAGAAACAGGGTGAAAAAGATGCCGAACTGTGCCGCTGCGCCAAACAGCATGAGCCACGGCTTTTCCAGCAGCGGGCCAAAATCGATCATGGCACCGATGCCGATGAACAGCAGCAGCGGGAACAGCTCGTTGGACATCCCTGCCTCGAACAGGGCAGAGATGGGGCCAACGGTGTCTCCCTGCGTGATGGCACCGGATGCGGGAAGGTTGACCAGAATGGCACCGAACCCCATGGGCAGCAGCAGACTGGGCTCCATCTTTTTGACGATGGCAAGGTAGATGAGCAGGGCACCGATGCCCCACATGACCACCATCTGCCATGTCAGCGCCCCGAAGTTTGAAAAGAGCGCGGCGAATGTGTTCCAGAAATTCATATTGTTTTTCTGCCTCCTTTTGTTCTGATGCTGCGGCAAGAAAAAAGAGACCCTTGCCACAGCGTAAAATCTGTGACAAAAGTCTCAAGCGAACACATGACATCGGGCATTGCTGCCGTGATGACGCTGCCATGCAGCGGCCTGCCGGAAAAAACTTGACCGGCAGACTGCCCTTTACTCCCCTTTATCATTTTTATTGATACCAGAAACTGCCGCTTCTGTCAAGGGGGAAAATGCGGTTTTTCGCAAAAATCCAACCGTGAAAAGGCCAACCGGGAAAATCTGCGGATTTTCCCGGTTGGCAAACTATAACTGTTTTTTCGCTTTAAATCGTCAGTCCACCACCGGTACATCCAGCCCGAACTCCTGCGGGCGGAAGCGGGGACAGACGTTCTCGGTGATGCAGATGACCGAAGCGGCAAGACGGCTGCCGATCTCGCAGGCTTCTGCCAGCGTTTTGCCGTAGGTCAGGCCGATGACCGTGCCGGCAAAGAAGGCGTCCCCCGCGCCGGTGGTGTCCATAACGTCCACCTTTTTGGCGGGTACGATGCCGCAGCTGCCGTCTGCACAGGCATATACCGCGCCCTGCCCGCCCATGGTCACCACCATGCTGGGAATGTTGGCGCTGCGCACGTTGCCCGTGAGCACCCGGCACATCTCGTCCGGGGAGAGGTGGTCGTAATCGTCCGAGAACAGCAGTCCGGCCTCCTGCTGGTTGCAGACGAAACAATCGATCTGCTGCAAAAAATCCCGCCGCTCCATGGCAATGCTCATGTTGGAGACCACGGCAAACACCTTTTTGCCGTACTTTTTGGCATAGCGCAGGGTCTGCTTCACCGTTTCTTTTTCGAGGTCCAGTTCCAGCGCAATGGAATCGCAGTCTGCAAAAATGGCGTCGCCCTGCTCCTGCAGCAGGCCGGTCAGCGGGGTGGTGTCCGGCCGCTTGGAGATGGCGGCGTGCACATCGCCGTCGTTGTCAAAAATGGCCAGCCATGTGCCCATGCCGTCCGGCTTTTTCTGGATAAAGCGGGTGTTGACCTTGTGCCTTGCCAGCTTGTCGATGACATCCTGTCCCATGCCGGTGTCGTCCACCAGACCCACAAAGGTGGGGCGCAGCTCTACGTTGGCGATATCCTCCACCACGTTGCGGCTCACACCGCCGTGTACCTGCTCGATGCGTCCGGCGTTGCGCCCGCCGGGGATATAGGTGGAAAGGGGATAGCCCTTGATATCCACAAAAACAGCTCCGATGACTACGATGCCCATAAACGATAAACCTTTCTGACTTCAGTTGATTTTACCTGTATTATACAGGAAGCAGACAAAAGATGCTATCCTTTTGCGGAAAAATATCTCTCGGTCACGCCCCCCTTTCCGTGAAAAAGGGCTTCCGAAAAGTCCACAGACTTTTCGGAAGCCCAAATAAAAAATAATTCTTCCTCTTACATCGCCGTGCGGGCGGTGCGCACCAGATACTCCATGGCCTGCACCGGGTACTGCCCGGCGGCAGTCTCGCCGGTGAGCATCAGGCTGGATGCACCGTCCAGTACGGCGTTGTAGATGTCGCTCACCTCGGCGCGGGTGGGTACCGCCCGGGTGTGCATGCTGTCCAGCATCTGGGTCACCACCATAAAGGGTACCCCGGCTGCCCGGCAGGCAGCAGAAAGCTGTTTCTGGCAGCGGGGCAGCTCCCATAGGGGCATCGCGTTGCCAAGGTCGCCCCGGGCAATGACCACCTCGTCCACCAGCGGCAAAAACTCCGGCAGCGCCTGTACGCCCGCAAGGTTTTCAATTTTGGCAAGAATTTTCAGTTGCGGTGCACCAGCCTCTGCCAGCGCCTGCCGCAGGTTGCGGATATCCGCAGCGCCGCGCACAAAGGGCAGCATGACCCCGGTAACGCCGCAACCGGCGGCGATGGAAAGGTTCTCCTTGTCCTCGGTGGTCAGGGTGGGCATCTGGATATCCGCCCCCGGTGCTGCCAGACTTTTGCGGCTTTGCAGCACTCCGCCCCGCATTACGGTGCACACGAGTGCTTCCGGCTCTGCGGTGTCCACCCGTGCCAGCAGCTTGCCGTCATCCAGCAGCAGCTCCTGCCCGGGCTGCACACCCTGCACCAGCGCGGTAGGGCAGGGGATGCCTTGCACGCCCAGACGCACGGTCTGCCCGGCGGTCAGGGACAGCGGCTGCGGCAGACGGCCGATGCGCAGTTCCGGCCCCTGCAAATCAATGAGCAGCTTTTTGACCCCGGCTTTATGCAGCATCACCAGCCAGTCCTTGTGCGCTGCCAGCGGCCCGTGAGAAAGATTCATGCGGATGCCGGTCATACCGGCTTCCACCATCTGCTGCAAAAGCTTTACATCGGCACAGGCAGGGCCGATGGTTCCGTAAAAATCCATAATTCCTCCTGCAATTCACGTTTTCTTTCTATTGTAGCATGACCGCGCTGCAAAAGATAGCCCGGCGGCGCACAAAAAAACACCGGAAGCTGATGCAAAGCCTCCGGTGTCTTTTTATGATGCCTTATGGGGTTTACTGCTACACTTTGCACCGCCTGCGTTCAGTACAAAGCTTACAGCTCCCTCTATTTTTAAAGGTTGTACTTAGTTTACAGCATTTCAGGCATTTCGTCAAGGGCATTTTCCAGCTTTTGCCGGGAAAAACTGGAATATCACAACATTATCACAACTGCAGCTGGTGGTAGCACACGCCCTCCATGGTCTTCCAACAGGCGGTGCTTCCCTCCAAGGTCATGTAGCTGTGGGCGGTGCTTTCCTTGGGCAGGCTTACAGAGCCGGGGTTCAGGTAAAGGTTCCCCTGCCCGAAGTTTGTCCATGCGGGCACATGGGTGTGGCCGTGGAGCAGAATGTCCCCCGGGGCAAGGGGCGGCAGATGGTTCAGGTTGAACACATGGCCGTGGGTAACGTAGACCAGCCGCTGCCCCACCGGCAGCACGGCATAATCTGCCAGTACCGGGAAACTGAGCACCATCTGGTCTACCTCGGCGTCGCAGTTGCCCCGCACGCACAGCAGCTTGGGCGCAAGGCTGTTCAGCAGCGGGATGACCTGCTTGGGGGCGTAATCCCGGGGCAGGTCGTTGCGGGGGCCGTGGTAGAGCAGGTCTCCCAGAAACAGCAGGCGGTCGGCCTGCTCCCGTTCAAAGGCCTGCTGCAGCTGCTGCGCATAATAATAGGAACCGTGCAGGTCTGATGCGATCATCCATTTCATATACAATGCCCTCCCTCAGAGCCGGTTTGCCTTATTGTAGCGCCTGCTGTAAAAATGGTCAAGTGATCACAAAAGTCATACTTTTGCACCAAAACCCCTTGACACGCCGCTGAGGATGTGGTATTCTGCTAAAGTTGCAGCCCGCAAATGCGCAGGCTGCATATCGCGGACAGCTGCCGCGATCATAAAAACCGTGTGGATTTTTACAGCAACATTGCTACTTTTCGCCACACAATGACCTCACAAGGGTCATTGTGTGGCTTTTTTGTGCGCCGGAAACCGGCTACAGGCCGGTGCTGCGCCTTCCACATTTTTACTTTTTACAGATAGCAGGTGAAATTTTTCAATGAACGAAACTTTTATGAAGGAAAAGCCGGTGCTGCCGCTGCTGCTCTCGATGGCACTGCCCAACGTGGTCTCCATGCTGGTGAACAGCCTCTACAACATCGTGGACAGCCTGTTTGTGGCGCGCATCAGCGAGGACGCCATGACCGCGTTAAGTCTGGTGTTCCCCATCCAGAACTTTTCCAACGCCATTGCCATCGGCTTTGGCATCGGCATCAACGCCATGATCGCGCTGTATCTGGGCGCGGGCGACCGCGAAAAGGCCGAGACGGCCGCCACCCATGGCTTTGTGCTCAGCCTTGTGCACGGCGTGGTGATGATGGCGGTCAGCATCGCCATCATGCCCGGCTTTCTGCGCCGCTTTACGCAGGACGAGGAGCTGATCGCCGCCGGTATCACCTACTCTACCATCGTGTTCCTGTTTTTGGTCGTGAACATGGTCTCGCTGGCTTTTGAAAAGATTTTTCAGGCGGTGGGCCGCATGAAGGTGTCCATGGTCGCCCTGATCACCGGCTGCGTGTGCAATATTTTGCTGGACCCGGTGCTCATCTTCGGGCTGGGGCCGGTGCCTGCCATGGGCATTGCGGGCGCGGCACTGGCTACCGGCATCGGTCAGGTGCTCAGCGTGGTGGTCTACCTTGTGGTCTACCTGCGCACCGAGCTGCCGGTGCGGCTGCGCCGCAGCTGTCTGCGCCCGGACGCGGCGTTGGACGGCAGACTGTACGCCATCGGCGTTCCGGCCATCCTGAATCTGGCACTGCCTTCACTGCTGGTCACCTTCCTTAACGGGCTGCTGGCAGCTTTCTCCCAGAGCTATGTGGTGGTGCTGGGCATCTATTATAAATTGCAGACCTTTTTGTATCTGCCCGCCAACGGTTTCGTGCAGGGCATGCGCCCCCTCATTGGCTATAACTACGGTGCGCGGGAGCACGCCCGGGTGAAAAAGCTGTTCCAGCTGACCCTGCTCATGAGCGCAGCCATCATGGCGGCGGGCACTGTCATCTGTCAGATTGCCTCCGGGCAGCTGATGGGGCTGTTCACCCAGAACCCCGAAACCATCGCCGCCGGACAGACCGCACTGCGCATCATCAGCATCGGCTTTGTCATCTCGGCGGTCTCAACAACCGTCTCCGGTGCGCTTGAGGGTCTTGGCAAGGGCACAGAATCTCTGGTCATTTCGTTGTGCCGGTATGTCGTTTTCATCATGCCGCTGGCTGCGCTGCTGTGTAACTGGCTGGGCGCAGACGGCGCATGGCACGCCTTTTGGCTTACCGAGGTGCTGGCGGCAGTGGTCTCCGGTGCGGTCTACCGCCGGGCGGTCACACATAAAAAATAAGAATTTCTGATAGGGGCGTTTCATAACGTCCCTATTTTTCATTGACACTACGGGAAAAGTACGGTAAAATAATTTTCGTGTTTTGACAAAAACTGTCAGTGCGCAAGATATTACAGAGGATGTGGAAGTATATGATCGAGACCATTGCCGCCGTCAATCAGGCGGTGAACAGCTTTATCTGGGGCATCCCCGCCATGGTATGCATCATTGGCGTGGGGCTGCTGCTCAGTGTCCGCACGGGCTTTTTGCAGATCCGCAAATTCCCCTACGCCATCCGCACCACCGTGGGCCGGATGTTCCGCAAGCGGGATGCCTCGGACGGTGCCATGACCCCTTTTCAGGCGGTGTGCACCGCGCTGGCGGGCACGGTGGGCACCGGCAACATTGCCGGTGTGGCGGGCGCTATCGCCATCGGCGGCCCGGGTGCCGTGTTCTGGATGTGGTGCTCTGCGCTGCTGGGGATGTGCACCAAGTTTGCCGAGGTGACGCTGGCCGTGCATTTCCGGGAGCGCAGCGACACCGGCGAGTGGGTGGGCGGCCCGATGTACTATATTAAAAACGGCCTTGGCCGCCGCTGGCAGTTTCTGGCCGTGCTGTACGCGCTGTTCGGCGTGCTGACCGTGTTCGGTACCGGCAACGCAACGCAGGTGAATACCATCGTGGCAGCAGTGGATACCGCCCTGCTGGAATACGGGCTGGTGGGCGGCAGCTTTCTGCCCACCCTCAACCTCATCGTGGGTATCCTTGTGGCGGTGCTGGTGGCGCTGGTGCTGCTGGGCGGCATCAAGCGCATTGGCAGTGTGAGCGAGAAGCTGGTGCCCTTTATGGCACTGTTCTACATTGTGCTGTCGGTGGGCGTGGTGGTGCTCAACTTCTCCCGCCTGCCCTATGTGCTGGAATCCATCGTGGCGGGTGCGTTCAACCCCGCTGCCTTTACCGGCGGCACCATCGGCAGTCTGTTTGTCAGTATGCAAAAGGGCGTTTCCCGCGGCATCTTTTCCAACGAGGCCGGTCTTGGCACCGGCTCTATCGCCCATGCCTGCGCCGACACCAAAAAGCCGGTCAAGCAGGGCATGTTCGGTATTTTTGAGGTGTTTGCCGATACCATCGTCATCTGCACCCTGACCGCGCTGGTCATCCTGTGCAGCGGCACCCCGGTCAGCTACGGCGCAGCGGCGGGTGCTGAGCTGACCATCTCCGGCTTTACCACCACCTACGGCGGCTGGGCGTCTATCTTTACTGCCGTGGCGCTGTGCTGCTTTGCCTTTTCCACCATCATCGGCTGGGGTCTGTACGGCTCCCGTTTTCTGGTGTTCCTGTGCAAGAGCAACAAAGTGGCGCGCCCCTTCTTTGTGGTGTATGCTCTGGTGGCCATTCTGGGTGCTACCATGGACCTTGATCTGCTGTGGAGCATCGCCGATACCTTCAACGGCCTGATGAGCATCCCCAACCTCATTGCATTGCTGCTGCTTTCCGGTACGGTGGTGCAGCTGACCCGCGCCTTTTTTGAATCGGAGGGGTGAACGGCAGCGCTGCCCATAGTGGACAGAAACGCCGGAACGCGGTATACTGAGAAAAAACAACGGTGGCTATGCACCACAGGAGGTTCTAACGTGGAAAACTTTAACGAACTGCTGCAAAAGTATGCGGATTTTATCGTCCGGGTGGGTGTGAACCCGCAGCCGGGGCAGACCCTGATCATCAACTGCCCGCTGGAGGGTGCTCCGCTGGCACGGCTGTGCGTGCGCAGCGCCTACGAGGCCGGTGCGCGGGACGTGCAGGTGAACTGGCAGGATGACGCCGTTACCCGCATCCGCATGGAGCTGGGCAGCGAGGACGCCCTGACCGATCACAAGGGCTGGCAGCTGCGCCGCTATCTGGACTACGCCGAGAGCGAGGGCGGTGTGTGCGTGCTGCACCTCATCGCGGACGACCCGGAACTGTTCGCCGGGCTGGATGGTGCCAAGATCAGCCGGGTGAACAGCGCGAACCGCAGCTTTATGCAGCCGTGGCGGGAGTACACCATGAACGACCGGGTGCAGTGGTCCATCGCCGCCCTGCCCGCAGAGCCGTGGGCAAAGAAGATGTTCCCGGAGCTGGACACTGCAGCCGCCATTGAGGCACAGTGGAAGCTGATCTTTGATACCTGCCGTGTGACCGGCGGCGATCCGGTAGGGGAGTGGCAGAAGCATCTGGACCGCCTGAACGAGCTGGGCGCAAAGATGAACGCCCTGGATCTGGAAAGCGTGCATTTTGAAAGCGCCAACGGCACCGACCTGACCGTGGGTCTGGCCGAGCAGGCGGTGTGGGAAAGCGCCGGCAGCAAAAACGAGAAGGGCGTGCCCTTCCTGCCCAACATCCCCACCGAGGAGGTGTTCACCGCGCCCCATAAGGATAAGGTGGACGGCATCGTTTACGGCACAAAGCCTTACGTCTTTAACGGTCAGCTCATCAAGAATTTCCACGTTACCTTCAAGGATGGCAAGGTGGTGGAGCACGGCGCCGACGAGGGCGCAGATCTGCTGGGCCAGCTGCTGGACACCGACGAGGGCGCACGCCACATCGGTGAGGTGGCACTGGTGCCCGCCTCCAGCCCCATCAACCGCAGCGGCAAGCTGTTCTACAACACCCTGTTTGACGAGAACGCTGCCTGCCACATCGCCTTTGGCGACAGCTACCCCGGCACCACCGTGGGCGGCACCGGCCTTTCCAAGGAGGAGCTGGCAGCCCGCGGCATGAACCACTCCTCCCTGCACGAGGACGTGATGATCGGTGCAGAGGACAGCCGCATCACCGGTAAATGCCGCGATGGCCGCACTGTGCCGCTGTTTGAAAACGGCGTCTGGGTGCTGTAAAAAAGCCCCAAAGGGCGCGCAACTGCAAAAAAATTGCGAAAATGCTTGCATAAATCGCAAGAGTATGCTATATTCTAGTAGTACGATATAGTTTAACCTGAAACGTGGGCCGCAAGGTCCGCGTTTCTTGTTTGTTTGGAGGTTTTTTATGGCGAAGCAGTCTGGCGGCAACACCGCGCAGAGAGTGGAAGCGCTTGTCCGTCCCACGGTGGAAGGCATGGGTCTGCGCCTGTGGGATGTGGTTTTTGAGAAGGAAGGGCCGGACTGGTATCTTCGCATCCTCATCGACCGGGACGGCACCATGGATACCGACACCTGTGCAGAGGTGTCCCACGCACTGGATCCCATTCTGGATGAGGCAGACCCCATCAACCAGAGCTATTATCTGGAGGTGGGCAGCCCCGGCCTTGGCCGCAAGCTGACCCGCCCGGAGCACTACGAGGCGCTGAAGGGTCAGAAGGTGCGGGCAAAGCTCATCCGCCCCAACGCTGACGGCGTGCGGGAGCTGTCCGGCATCCTGACCGGCCGCGAGGGCAGCACCGTGACGCTGGAAAGCGAAAACGGCCCCGTGACCTTTGAGGTGAACGCAGCCTCCGGCGTGCAGCTGTGCGACGACGAGGATCTGTTCAACTGAGAAGAACCGTCTCTGATGGAGAAAAGAGAACAAAATATATAGGAGGAACCCGAAAAATGACAGCAGCGAATAAGGACTTTTTTGAAGCGCTCTCCATGCTGGAGCATGAGCGCGGCATCACCGCAGAGTACCTGATCGAAAAGATCAAGGCGGCTATCATCATTGCCGTCAAGAAGAACTACGAGGTCGAGGAGGATCACATCCGTGTGGACATCGACCCCGACACCGGCCGCTTTGATGTGGCGCTGATCCAGGATATCGTGGCAGACGAGGACTGGTACGACGAGCACGCCGAGATCGGTGTGACCGAGGCACGCAAGATCCGCAGCAGCTACGAGGTGGGCGACCGCATCATCACCCCGCTCAAGACCCGCGATTTTGGCCGTATTGCCGCCCAGACCGCAAAGCACGTCATCCGTCAGGGCATCCGCGAGGCCGAGCGCAACCAGCAGCTCAGCGAGATCCAGTCCCGCGCACATGACATCGTGCAGGCCACCGTTACCCGCGTGGATACCGAGAAGGGCATCGTTGCGCTGGATCTGGGCAAGGGCGGCGAGGCTGTTCTGCCCCGCAACGAGCAGGTGCCCGGCGAGGTGTACACCGAGGGCGAGACCCTGCAGGTCTACATCGTGGACGTGGTCAGCACCGAGCGCGGTCCCCGCGTGATGATCAGCCGCACCCATCCCGGCCTTGTCAAGCGCCTGTTTGAGCTGGAAGTGCCCGAGATCTTTGACGGCACTGTGGAGGTAAAGGCCATCAGCCGCGAGGCCGGTGCCCGCACCAAGATGGCTGTCTGGTCCAAGGACCCCAACGTGAACCCTGTTTCCGCCTGCATTGGTGAGCACGGCGCCCGCGTGGCCGCTGTTGTGGAAAAGCTGGGCGGCGAGAAGATCGATATCGTCAAGTGGAGCGAGGATATCTCGGAGTTCATCTCCGCAGCCCTGAGCCCCGCCAAGGTGGTCAAGGTGGAGCTGCTGCCCGGCGAGACCCGCTCCTGCCGCGTCACCGTGCCTGACCAGCAGCTGAGCCTTGCCATTGGCAACAAGGGTCAGAACGCCCGCCTGTGCGCCCGCCTGACCGGCTACAACATTGATATTCGTCCCGAGAGCGGCTACTACGGCGAGGACGAGGAGCCCAAGAAGGACGCAGCAGACGCTGAATAAGCCCGGCACCATCTGCCGAAGGAGGGAAACCGGATGGCACAAAAAAAAATCCCTGCCCGCCAGTGCATCGGCTGCATGACCAGCCGCCCCAAAAAGGAATTGGTGCGCGTGGTGCGCGCACCCAGCGGGGAGATCAGCATTGATCTGGTAGGCAAAAAGCCGGGACGCGGCGCATATCTCTGCCCGGACCCGGACTGCCTGACCAAGGCAAAAAAGAAAAAGGCGCTGGAGCGCTGCTTTGAGCAGCCGGTCCCCGCCGAGGTATACGACGCGCTGGCTGTACAGCTGGCCGCAGCCGCAAAGGAGGCAGCAGCCGATGGCAAAAAAGAATAACGCCCCTGCAAAACCCAAGCTGCCCCCGGAGGAGGCGCTGTATCAGGCCGTGAGCCTGTGCCGCAAGGCCGGTGCGCTGACCATGGGCTTTGATGCCGTGGAGGAAGCCTGCGTCAAAAGCAAGGCATGGCTGGTGATGACCGCATCGGACATCAGCCCTAAGACTTTGCAGCGTTTGAACTACGCCGTGGGGGACTTGGTGGACGTGTTCACCATGCCGCTGACACAGGATAAGCTGGCCGATATCAGCCACAAGCCCGTGGCTGTTTACGCGGTGACCGACCGCAACCTCGCAAAGCTCTGCTTCGACCGCCTGTCGGACTGCGGAGCAATCAAAAATGAGGAGGATATGAGCGAATGATCGTAAAATATAAAGTGAGTGACTTTGCAAAGGATCTGAACCTTTCTGCAAAGAAGGTACTGGACGAACTGGCCGCTATGGGCAGCACCGGCAAGAAGAACAGCTCCAATCTGGAGGAGAACGAGCTGAACTACCTGCTGGAAAAGTTCAGCAAGGATAACAGCGTGGCAAATCTGGACGAGTTTTTGAACAGCGCCAAGGCTCCCAAGGAGGAGCCCAAGGCCGAGAAGAAGGCCGAGAAGAAGGCTGAAAAGAAGCCCGAGGCTCCCAAGGCTGACAAAAAGCCCCAGCAGCCCGCCGCAAAGGCCGAGCAGCCCAAGGCAAACAATAATAATAACAATAACGGCAAGCACGGCGACAAGAAGCCCGAGCAGCATAAGAAGCGCGAGGAAAAGACCGTTTCCTTCAGCGAACTGGCACGTGAGACCGGCGCAAAGGCTACCGCAGCCCCCGCACAGGCAGTTTCTGTCCGCCGCGAGGACAATCAGGTCACCGTGGATACCCGCACTGTGGATATGAACGTGGACCGCTTCGACGCCCGCTACGATGATCTGGCCTCCACCAAGAACACCGAGAACCGCCGCAAGCCCACCCCGCAGGGCAACAAGCAGAAGTTCACCCAGCGCGGCCAGCGCCAGCGCCAGCAGTTCCAGAAGGGAAAGCGCGAGACCGAGTTCGAGCGCCTGCAGCGCATCCAGCTGGAAAAGGCCCGCAACGCCCAGCTGAAGGTGCTGATCCCCGACGAGATCACCGTCGGTGAACTGGCTGCCCGCCTGAAGCAGCAGGCCGGCAAGGTCATCGCCAAGTTCATGCAGATGGGCGAGATGCATGCCATCAACGACATCATCGATTTCGATACCGCCGCTCTGGTGGCCGAGGAGTTCCACGCCAAGGTCGAGAAGGAAGTCCACGTCACCATCGAGGAGCGCCTGTTCACCCAGGAGGAGGATTCTCAGGACGATCTCGTCACCCGTCCCCCGGTCGTCTGCGTCATGGGCCACGTTGACCACGGCAAGACCAGTATCCTGGACGCTATCCGCAAGACCAACGTCACCGCAGGCGAGGCCGGCGGCATCACCCAGGCCATCGGTGCATATCAGGTCAAGGTCAACGACAGCCTCATCACCTTCCTGGATACCCCGGGCCACGAGGCGTTCACCTCCATGCGCGCCCGCGGTGCCAACATGACCGATATTGCAGTTCTGGTCGTCGCCGCCGATGACGGCATCATGCCCCAGACGGTCGAGTCCATCAACCACGCCAAGGCCGCCAACGTCAAGCTCATCGTGGCCATGAACAAGATGGATAAGCCCACCGCCAACCCCGAGCGCGTGATGGAGGGCCTGACCAAGTACGGCATCATCACCGAGGACTGGGGCGGCGACGTCGCCTGCATCCCTGTCTCTGCTCTGACCGGCATGGGCATCAACGACCTGCTGGAGCGCATCGCTCTGGAAGCTGAGGTCATGGAGCTGAAGGCCAACCCCAACCGCCGTGCCAAGGGCGCTGTTGTCGAGGCTCGTCTGGACAAGGGCCAGGGCCCCATCGCCACCATTCTGGTGCAGAACGGCACCCTCCACTCCGGCGATGTCATCATCGCCGGTACCGCCGTGGGCCGTGTGCGTACCATGCGCAGCGACAAGGGTATTCTGCTGAACGACGCCGGCCCCTCCACCCCTGTGGAGATCACCGGTCTGACCGCTGTGCCTGAGGCCGGCGACCTGTTCGAGGCCGTCGAGGACGAGCGTCTGGCCCGTGAGCTGGCCGAGCAGCGCATCGCTGCCGCCAAGGAGAAGCAGTTCTCCGCCTTCCAGAAGGTCACTCTGGATAACCTGTTCAGCCAGATGGCGCAGAACGATATGAAGGAGCTGGCCATCGTCGTCAAGGCTGACGTCCAGGGCTCCGCCGAGGCCGTCAAGCAGAGCCTCGAGAAGATCTCCAACGACGAGGTCCGCGTCCGCGTCATCCACGCCGGTGTCGGCGCCATCAGCAAGTCCGATGTTGACCTGGCCGACGCATCCAACGCCATCATCATCGGCTTCAACGTCCGCCCCGACAACGTGGCGAAGGAAGAGGCCGCTGCCACCAAGGTCGAGATGCGTATGTACCGCGTCATCTATGACGCCATCAACGACGTCACCGACGCTATGAAGGGTATGCTGGCTCCCAAGTTCCGCGAGGTGTCTCTGGGCGAGCTGCAGGTCCGTCAGGTCTACAAGATCTCCAACGTCGGCACCGTCGCAGGCTGCCGTGTCACCAGCGGCAAGATCACCCGCGACAGCAAGGTGCGTGTCGTCCGTGACGGCATCGTCATCACGGAGGACGAGATCGCATCTCTGAAGCGCTTCAAGGACGACGCCAAGGAAGTGGCCGAGGGCTACGAGTGCGGCGTCACTCTGGCAAAGTTTGCCGACGTTAAGGAAGGCGACGTGTACGAGGCCTTCAAGATGGAAGAATACCGCGACTAAGAGAATAACCTCTCAGTCTGCTTCGCAGACAGCTTCCCTACCGAGGGGAGCCTCTGGCGAAGAGAGAAAGCTTTCCGGAATGCCAAGGCCTCTCCTCGGTAGGAGCAACAGCAACGACCGCCGCCAGTGGCGGAAACAGGGAGTTGCTGTTGGGGCCGCGGCCAGCAAGACGCAAGCGAAGCGCTGCGGATGCTGGGTGCCGCAACCCGGGCAGTGGCATTGCGAAGCAATGACGGAGAGGTTCATTTCAGAGGAGAAACTATGTCTCAGAAAAATATGGGCCGTCTGGCGCAGGACATGAAGCGTGAGCTCATCGCCATCATCGGACGGCTGAAAGACCCGCGGCTGGAGGGCGGTCTGCTGACCGTCACCCGGCTGGATGTGACGCCCGACCTGGACGTGGCGAAGGTCTATGTGAGCGTGATGGGCCGTGAGGACGGCCCCAAGCCCGCCATCGAGGCCCTGAACCGCGCCGCAGGCCATGTGCGCACCGAAGTGAGCAAGAAAATGCACATCCGCAAGGCACCCCGCTTCATCTTTGTGGAGGACGACGGTGCCGCCTATGCAGCCCACATCAACGAGCTGCTCCGCACGCTGAATGTGAACGGCGACGCGGAGGACTCCCAGCCCGCCGAGACCGAGGAATAAATCCAGCGCTGCGGAAAGGATGGAACCATCAAATGACAGAACAGCTCAATGTGCAGCAGATGGCCGAGCGCCTCTGTGCTGCGGACAACATTCTGATCCTGTGTCATAAAAACCCGGACGGCGACACCATCGGCTGCGGCAGCGCCCTCTGCCACGCGCTCAAGGCGCTGGGCAAGACGGCAGCCGTCCTCTGCTCCGATGCAGTGCCTTCCCGCTACAGCTTTACCGCACCGGTGCCGTTCCGGGGCGAGTTTGAGCCCAAGACCGTTGTGGCCGTGGATGTTGCCAGCGTGCAGCTCTTTGGCGAAAACAACGGCATGCCGCAGTATACCCGCCATATCGATCTCTGCATCGACCACCACGCGGGCAACAGCGGCTATGCGGATTTCACCCTGCTGGACGGCAATGCGGCCGCAGCGGCAGAGCTTCTGTATGAGGTCATCAGCGAGATGGGCGTGGAGATCACCCCCCTCATCGCCAACTGCCTCTACACCGGCCTCGCTACGGACACCGGCTGCTTCCGGTTCTCTTCCACCACTGCCAACACCCATCTCGTGGCGGCGAAGCTCATTCTGGCCGGTGCGCAGGTGGAGGAGCTGAACACCCTGCTCTTCGACACCAAGCCCCGGGAGCGGATGGAGGCGGAGCGTATCGCCCGCAACCATCTGGAATATCATCTTGAGGGCCGCTGCGCCCTGATGTATCTGACCCGGGACGAGATAGAGCAGAGCGGCGTGGACCCGGCTGACCTGGAAGAGCTGACCAGCCTGCCCATCAGCATCGAGGGGGTCAAAGTGGGCCTGCTGCTCCGTCAGCAGCCCGGCGGCAGCTACCGCATCAGCGTGCGCACCGCCAAGGGCGTGGACGCCTGCGCCATTGCGCGGCGTCTGGGCGGCGGCGGCCACACCCGCGCAGCGGGCTGTGAGCTGCTGGGCAACCTCGACAACGCCAAGAGCGCCATTCTGGCCGAGGTGGAGGCGGAACTCGACCGCCCCGAGACGCAGGAGGAAAGCTGATGCAGGGCATCCTTATCGTAGATAAGCCGATGGAGTGGACCAGCTTTGACGTCATCGCCAAGCTGCGCGGCATCCTCGGCACCCGCAAGCTGGGCCACAGCGGTACGCTGGACCCCATGGCCACCGGCGTTCTGCCGGTGTTCTGCGGCGGGGCCAGCAAGGCTGTGGACCTTCAGCTCGACCACACCAAGACCTACTGCGCCCGGCTGCGGCTGGGGATGCAGACCGACACCGGCGACATCACCGGCACTGTGCTGGAAGCGGCCCCGGTGACGGCAGGGGAGAAGGAGCTGCTGGCCGTTCTGCCCCGGTTCCTCGGCCCCCAGATGCAGACGCCGCCCATGTACTCGGCGGTCAAGATCAACGGCCGGCCCCTCTATAAGCTGGCCCGCGAGGGCGTCACGGTGGAGCGGAAGGCCCGCCCCATCGAGATCCTGGACATCCGGTACGGCGGCAGCCCGGCAGAGAACGAATACGTCCTCACCGTCCGCTGCTCCAAGGGAACGTATATCCGCACCCTGTGCCACGATATCGGCGAAAAACTGGGCTGCCACGGATGTATGGAGCAGCTGATCCGCACGAGAGTCGGCCAGTTTGACCGAAACGGAGCGCACACGCTTGACGAGATCGCAGCGATTGTCGGTGAGGGCCGCCTTTCGGAGATCCTCGTGCCGGTCGATGAAATGTTTGCCGCGCTGCGCAGCTTTGCGACAGCGGACGATCATGCGAAAAAGCTTGCGGAAAACGGAAATCCGCTGAAACCGGCGCAGATCCGCGAAATCGGGGAAACTGCTTCCGGCGGGGACTTCGCAGAAGACGAGGAGTTCCGCCTTTATCTCGATGACGGAACGTTTGTCGGTATTTATCAATACAGACCATCACAAAACTTAACCAGACCGGTCAAGTTATTTCTGGAGAGAACATGAGATATCTAACAAAAACACTGGATTTTGACAGCAGAGGGGACAGCGTTGTAACCCTGGGAAAATTTGACGGCCTCCACCGGGGGCATATGATTCTGATCCGCCGTGTCCTTGCAATCGGCAGAACGGAAGGACTGGAAACGGTTGTGTTTACGTTTGACGTGCCGCCGCAGTCGAAAGTGCAGCATGTCAAGCCGCATCAGCTGCTGACGAATGAGGAGAGAAGAGCCCGCCTCGAACAGCTTGGCATGGACTGCCTTGTGGAATGCCCGTTTGTGGATGAAGTGATGCACATGACGCCGGAAGCCTTTATCAAAGAGATTCTGGTGGATAAGCTGCACGCGAAAAAAGTTGTTGTGGGAAAGGATTTCGGTTTTGGCTACAAGAGAAGCGGCACAGCCGAAATGCTGAAAGAAATGGGCCCGTCCCTTGGTTTTGAAACCGAGATCATCGAAAAAGCAGAGGAAAACGGCCGCGAGATCAGCAGCACCTGGGCACGGGAAGAGCTGGAACAGGGCAATATGGAAGCCGTGAGCGGTCTGCTCGGCTACGATTACGCGGTTCACGGCGAGATTGTCCACGGTCATGCACTCGGCAGAACGATCGGCGTGCCGACCATCAATCAGATCCCGCCGGCAGAAAAGCTGCTTCCGCCGTTCGGCGTCTACGTTTCCGAGGTGAAAATCGAAGGAAAAATTTATTACGGTATCACAAACATCGGTGTTAAGCCGACGGTACAGGAAAAATTTACCGGCGTGGAGACGAATCTTTTTGACTGCAGCGAGGATCTCTATGGAAAGCAGGCGGAGGTTTCTCTGTTAAAATTCCTGCGCCCGGAGCAGAAATTTGTTTCGATCGAGGCGCTGAAAAACCAGCTCGATCATGATGTTGCGGCAGGAAAAAAATATGTAGAAAAAAATTGTGATTTCTTCGACGCAGTTTGATAAAAAATATGAAATGATCGTGGTAAGGTTTGTTTGAAAGGATAGAGAAAAAGGAGGAATTTTCGTGAAAACAGAGCAGTTGTTGCCCAAAAACATTCGTCAGATCGGGAGTCCGGTTGGACATACAAAAGTATATATTGAAGATTACGTTATAACATTTTTAAATTCTTTATCCATGGACAAAAATACATATGTAAGAGGAGCAATTTTATTTGGAGAGAAAAAGCAGATTGGAAATGATCTTGTTATTTTTATAAGAGGAGCGATCGAGGGACAGAATCTGGAATTGGATCTTGATGAAACAGTATTTGATGATGAAGTATGGAGAGAGATATATCAACAGAAGGAGCGATTGTTTTCTGGTCTGGATGTCATCGGATGGGCACTTTTAAGAATGGGATTTTCGGTTCGACTCAATGATAAAATAAAAAAGACACATTTTGAAAATTTTCCAGGGGAAGGAAAAGTACTTTATATGATCGATGATTTGGAAAATGAAGATGCATTTTATGTATATCGTGGACAAGATCTTGTAAGGCAAAGTGGTTACTACATATATTATGACAAGAATCCGATGATGCGTGAATATCTGGCAGAACGCAAAGAAGGAATGCAGGAATCCGAAAATTATGAGAAAATGATGGAAAATATGAGGGATGAAAGATTGATCAGACAATTTCGTGAGAAAGTTTCGGATTCCAGATCGGAAGAGCACACGTCTGAACTCCAGTCACTAGCTTATCTCGTATGCCGTCTTCTGCTTGA